>JXWR01000538.1_pt1 | contig 12139 bp, 6 predicted proteins | sample 315541 | NCBI WGS metagenome assembly JXWR01 (sample SAMN03273951, study PRJNA271842) | soil metagenome | isolation source: rice field ambient CO2 | place: India: CRRI Experimental farm Cuttack,Odisha-753006 | collected 2013-12-17
CATTATTATCATTATTATCATTGTTATTATCATTTGTCACCTAGTACTGTAATTTGTTAAATAAATTTCCAATACGTCCAACCTTGCTTCTTGGGGATAACTTTTAACTTACACCCATTCAAAGTTTCCGGATTAACTTTCTTATACTGCAGTAACAAAAAATCACGGAAAATTGGTTTACTTTCTACCATATCAACTTCATATTGTTCGTAATTGAAGCAAAAACTTTGTTTAGCGTTGTTTCTGAGTGGATCAAAAATATCGTGTTCAAAATTATAACAGTGAGTATTTTCAATGAGACTGTCTAATTTACGGTACTGGCCTCCTATTATGAGTTTTTTTCTAAAGTCTTTTGCGCTTCTGCGACTATTGTTGTTTCTAGAAGTAGTGGTGCCAGTTGTGGTGCTTCTAGTAACCGGTTTTTTACTTGTAGGTTGCTGGCCACCGTGATCAAGCTGCAAGATATTAGAGATGGGGCGCTTTTTGGAGACGCTCTCAATGAAGACGATTTCATCATCATCATCATCATCATCATCATCATCATCATCATCATCATCATCATCATCATCATCATCATCATCATCATCATCATCATCATCATCATTTTCATGTGCATGTTTGTTCGTGATTTGATGCCGCTGAGTTTTTACTGATGCGTTATCATGCAGCAATTGCGGGCTTAATTTATGCAGTGAAGCTAAGCGATGCGTATCGTTTTTCTTTCCCGACGTAACATTGTCATCGTTTGTTGTGATCATTTCGATACCTTCGTCAATATATTCCACCAGAGAATGTGTCAGGCTCGGAGAATTATCAGGTATTTGTATTTTTTCCTTTGGTTCTGAAACGGTGATTGAAGAAATTGTATCGGCGAGGGTATCATCTTCTGGTACTTTTTGTTTTAGCGAATGTCGTAGCTTAGCCAGGATGAATGGATTCGAAATGGATATATCTTTATTCAAGGTGCGGTCTTCTTCTGAATCCACATACGCTTGTGAAGAGTCATCATCATTGCTTTCATTGACGAAAAGTGACGAATTGTGAGCTTTTGGGTCTTGATTTCCTGTGCTTGTGAGTTCTGTAATTGCTGAAACATCGCTATCATGCATAGAAAATACCCAATCATCGGCATCAGCGTCAGCGTCCATACCAGCATCAGCGTCAATCTCAATATTAGCAGCGGATTTCGATTTGTTGGAGTTTGATGTTAAAAATCCAGTGTGGTTCTGGTGTTGGAAAACACTTGGCCTTGGCAAATCTATTTCTCCGGGTTCTTTCAACATTTCTGCTTCAGTATCACCAGCAGCTGCTTTAGTGCGCTGTAAGTTAACATTTGGCGCCATGTCTATCTCGGGTGATATACTTTGAGGAACAGAATTGAAATTAGCAATAGGATATTTTTCACCATTAGAAGCAGCTTCGTCAAGCGATGGCTTATTTGTATGGCATATTTCAACTTCCCCTTCTAAGTATCGTCCAAGTTTTTGCAAAAGAAATTCTTCGTTATTGAGCAATATATCTGACTTTTCTGGCTCAATGTTTATATCTCCTCGAATAGTACTTTCTTCATCATCAGGACTAAGTTGAGGCGGTAGGATGTTCAAATACCAAACATTGGGGCTCAATAGTTGACGATCGGTATAAATTGAGTTTAACAATTTGCTCACCTTTTTGCCAAAACCAATAGATATATTTAGTGGCTTATTGTTGATGGCTAGAGTCTTAATAGGCTTATTGTATGTGACGATTTGATTGGTTCCTTTCATTATTGGCAATAAATATGTGACTTTCCAGCTGTATTCAGTTTCTAGTATTTGTTGATGCAGTTTTAACAGCTCTGTATCATTTACTTCAACATTTTCAAGCTCATTCTCGTTGAGAAAAACTTGGCTATCTTGTTTGATAAACTGATTTTTGAGATTTTTTATCGATATCAAGTTCGTTAGAAGCTTAAAATGGTCGATATTTGAGTTTAAGACGAGGTTTGAGCCTTGATTGGATACATTCGTATTACTGACCTCGTTTTTAGAATTTAGTTTAACATACTTTAGCATAAACTTGATTTTATGGCAATATATAAAAGCGTAACTTATTACTAGCTCTTTGAGTCTATTCATTAGCTGATTGCGGTGCTTAACCAAAAATTTCTTTCTCACCGGTAGGCTGTTGAATAGTCCTCTTATAGTGATAGCAGTGCCTGCGGCTGTTGGGATCTTCTTAACTGATTCTTTGATAATGCATCCCTTAGAATCAACGGACCATTTTTCGCCTATTGGTTCATTCTGTTTCTTTGTAGCTATTGATAACGATCCAAATCCGTTTCGGTCATTCTTACAAGCTAAGTTAGCTAGGAAAAAAAGCGCTTCGCCCCTGAACCCTAAAGTATTCAAATTTAAATTAATTTCATCAACAGTTGTAACTTTGGAAGTCGTTGATTTCAAGCAAACTTCGCTACGATCTGATTTGTCTATTCCAGAGCCGTTGTCTTTCACTGATAAGTAGTTGAGGCCTATGGTGTCGGCGTCAACTTCGATGGTAATTGATGACGCACCAGAGTCTATGGAGTTGTCGACGAGTTCCTTGATGGCAGAGACCGGGGAGAATATGGAAGATGACGAAAGAATCGACACCGAAGAATCATTTGGTAGCTGCTTGATGGTCATCTATAGTGGTGGTACTGTGGGATCGCGAAGTTTGGTAGTGATAGCATTTAGGGCTTGTGCCAGCGCTAGCTTGTGAGTGAGATGAGGTAATTGGGAAACCAAAATAGAGAAAAAATAAAAAAAGTAAAAAAAATTAAATAAACAACAGAAAAATAGAGGCGATCGGAGGATTTTGGCGTTCCATTCTGGATCTACGTGGAAAGCTGAAGAAGTGCCAGCAAGAAGAGACCAGTTTCTGTGCAATTACTTGACTTTATCTTATCAGATTAATGGGAAGCAGCCCTTGACTTCATTTTAATCAGTGAAGTCAATGTGATACAGTGAAATTGAGCTCGTTTGCAGGTATTTTGCAAAATTGATGTTGCCCACAAGACTGGCAAAAAAAAACCAGTAAAAAAAGTGAAATTACCAAAGTCAAAGCCATTGTCATCCGGAAAGCTCTACCCATGGATTAGTATTATCATTTTGCCTTCTTCCCTCGATACTTATGTGCTAATGAACCAACAAGGATCACCCATGATAATAGGATTGGTTAGCTGACCCATAAGCGGATGTGCTTGAATATATTGTCACTAATAGTAGTGTCTTTTTGGTGAGTTTTGCAAAGCTTTCCACTTATAAGTGTAAATTTCAGTTCTAAAACTAAGAAATTTTTTCAAAGAATAAGACTTTGACAAGCCATAGAACAAGTTTTAATATGGTGCGTATGTGGAGAGGTATTAAACAAATTATCAGAGGGGCTAGGACGAAGAAAAGCGCTTTAGATTAAAGGTGCTGTAAGATGATCTCAATTATGTATTATGAAAACTTTTTTTGATATTACTATTTTGTGTGCCTCTGTAGGATATAGAATATAGGATATAGGATATAGGACATAGGACTGTAAGGCACACTATGGTGATAATAAGAACCAATTATTTGGTACATACAAGGCCGGGTAATACATGTTTTTATGACATTTAACGGCAGTGGCAACTGCGCCATAAGAAGAAGAAGAAGAAGATGATGATGATGAGCGGTAATCATCGGTAGCAAAATACGACAGAACAGAAGGGAACACAGTACAATGCTGTTCAATATTGCCAGTGAATTGGAGGAAAATAGCTCCGAAACGGGCTTCAACGCCGTTGTTGAGCAAATTTCCAACGGTCTTTTCCAGATTAATAGCAACATTAACAACATCCAGAAGCTCCAAGCCAGTCTTGCAACTCGATTCAACGGTGCCTCCACCAGCAATAACATCACTAATATCCAGCAGCGAATTTTGGAGCTTATCAGCTCAACTAATGATGCCTTCAAGCGTCTCAACGACCCCAAGAATGCGTTGGTATCCAAATACACTTCGCAAAATACCCACGGGGGATACACTGACAACGTGGCTGGGGGATACACTGACAATGATAACAACATTAATGATGGAGAAAATACAGTGAAATTGACAAAGAATCAGACGCTTCAAAAGGAAAAAATATTGAGAGAGATATCGTCATCGCTACTGTTGTTCCAAAACACACAACAGGAGTTCAAGCAGTTTATTGAAAAGAAAGAGCTTAATCAGCTACTCATCAGCGAAGAAGAGGAACAGCAGCAGGGAGTTGGCTCTGCCTCCGGTAAGCAGCAGCAACAGCAACAGCAGCAGCTGCAGCTAATAAAAGAGCTAGATCCTATAAATAATGAAGAACTAGTGTACCATACTCAATTGATAAATCAGCGAGAAGAAGAAATACAGAATATTGAGTCATCAATTTCAGAACTTAATGTTATTTTCAAAGACTTGGACACACTAGTGAATGACCAAGGATTTATGATAGACAATATTGAAAATAACCTTAACAATTTCAGCGATAGCGTTAAGTATGCAGATGCGGAGTTAGTGAGGGCCAATAGAAATCAACGACGCAGCATGAAGACGAAAAAGTGTCTTATTTTGATTTGCGCTGTAGTTATTTTTTTGCTCATGATTGTTGTTTTGGCTCTTACGTAAAAATGCGTACGTTGCTTGTTCAACTTTCAGCTACTCTGTATCTGTATCTGTGGTTTTGCTGGTGCTGTCAAATACTGTTTTGTGATCTGAGGATCGCCCCTAGATGTCTATATGTTTTTCAATGTTGGTCTTGTTTTTTTTTTTTATATTTTTTTTTTTTCGGTTTTCTTTGCTCGCTTTGTTTTTCGCGTTATGTTTTTGTCATAGACACGCTTACTCTTTATTGTGTATCTCAGTACCCTATCTATCTAGCTTTTTTTGCTCTGTAGATGAAGTTGTAGAAGTTGTTTTTATCAATTTCTCGGGAGTAAACGCATCGCCGCAGCCCGCTTCCCCGTGCGTCACTGCGCATTAAAATAGTGACAGCAACATTCCGCGCAGAGCTTTGATTTGATATCAGAAACTGCCTCATTGGCCATTTATAAGACCACGCCTCTGTCCACCCTGATCTGTCTACCCAGCTTCCTTACCAAAGACCACAAATACTTGAAAAATACAAAATACATTACAATACAGAAACAAAACAATACAAATAAACACCAGCCACAGCTACAAGATAATGCCTTCTTCCTCAACAGCAATCACAGATCTTGGACCAGAGATCATTTTATTCCATATTTTGCCTCAGTTGGAATACAGCGACATTGTTGCATTGACCAAAATAAAAAATCACACACTACGCCAGATCCTCAATACCTCATTTGTGTACCAGTTGCTTTTCCGTAAACAGTTTGGTGAAGACACTGCCGCACCACTTGCCATCACAGCCAACAATTGGCCTCAATTGTACCGGTTAAGATTGACTTCAAAGTTGTATACTTGGGGCAAATCTCTGGGCGGACGGCTTGGGTACCGGATCGATGATGTGCCAAGGGAAAACATCACTATACAGTTGAATAGCAAGAACGTTAGCAAACCTACTGAAGTGAAGGCTTTTCACAAGCAAAAAAGGAAATTGTTTTCGTTACCAAAGAGATTGGGGTTACGTAGTGGCACCAATGCTTCTAGTGCTAAAGCTGATGCTAACACTGATGGTGAAGAAGAAAACGTTAGCGAATACGAAGATGGTATCATTTTAGTTGACGTTAGTGCGGGAGGCTACACCTTTGAAGTGCTTTCCAGTAATGGAAATGTCTTCACAATTGGCCATAATCCACGATACCCTGAACCACCGGCACCATCTGAACCAGATTATGATATTTTCCGTGATGCTGGTAATCAGCCAGTGCACAATTTGGTAACGTTTAGCAATTTTTCTCTCAATATGCCAAACCCGCTTTCGGCAGCAACTGGACCAGAAGCAGCTCCTGCGGTACCTGACGAAATGTTAAACGTGGATGATTTTTATAGCCCCGCTTCATTGAAAGAAATTCAACTTGTCAACATAAACTCGAGATTTATTAGTCATAGGGAATTGCCTCGTACGGAGAATACCAAAAATTTACGAATTGTCACCATCAGCAGCGGACGCAGTCATTTCATTGCGCTTGATTCCAAAAATCAGGTCTGGTCATGGGATCGTCCTAACCAGCAGACTGGGGTTCGTCTCAAGTTTACCCACCCAAACAGCAACAATAATAATTCAATCATTGAAAACCCTGCAAAGAATGTTATCACCAAGATTTTGGCCGGATGGTCATTGAGCTCATGTTTTATTCAAGGTATCGGTTTGGTGATTTGGAACAGTAGGGACCCATTACGCAAGGGCAACCGCATTGATGATGCAGTTAATGTTAACTTACGCATCATTAGAAACACTTCTGCTACCGAGGGAAGCAAAAGAGTAGTGGATTATTTTTTGGGGGAAAATTTCTTGCTCTATCTTACGGCTGATGGAAGCTTGCATAGGCTCGATATTGACTCGTTTGACCATGTTGGCAACATGGAAGCATATGATGTGTTATCATTCAATAGCTATTTAAACAGACAGAATGGAGGGGGCAGTAGTGCTAGCCATTATCATCAACAACATCACCACCAACGAGAACAAGAAGAAGAAGAAGAGCAACAGCAGCAGCAGCAGCAGCAGCAGCAGCAGCAGCAAAGACAGCAACAAAGAGAAAAATTTGTTAAAATAGTGGGCAATTTCCGCAACTTTGCTGTATTCACCAACTTTGACAAGGTTCTTCTCGGCACCAAAGATAGCACCGATATTAGTAAATTTGATCATGAATTAAAAACATACCATCCGGATTCAGAGCCCCAATTGATTCCCGAATTACAACATAAAAAATGTATTAATATTACCATGGGAGATTATCATTGCTTGGCACTTTTCGCTGATGGGGAGTTAATGAGTTGGGGGTTGGAAAGTCAATCTTGCGGATCGCTTGGCTTAGGATCAATTGATGAAATCAGGGAGAAAAATGGCGGTCGGGAGGATGTAGTTAGAATAGAAGGTTGGGGGGATATGAGGGTGCACCGGCCAACAAAGGTGGATTTGGGTGAGGGAAAAGTGGCTTTGGCGGTGGCTGCTTCCGGATGGCAATCGTCAGCTATTATTGCTACAAAAATTTGAGAGATTTTTGACCTACGTGTATAGATTGGAAGTTTTTTGAAATTAGCTTTGAATTATTTATTAATTAGATATTAGAATAATACATGGATTTAAAAGCCATGCATGAATGATTACAAGAACACGGAAAAGAATTAGAATAATGAATGGTTGCAGAAAAGTAGATGTAGAAGACTTAAATGAAGGACACACAAAGCGAATATGATAAAATTAGTGAGAAAACTTATTAGAAAGTATTAGAAACTATAAAAATTATAGAAATTTTTGGCAAATTAATAAAAATCTAGGAAAGCAAACGGAAAACCAGTACAAAAGGAGCAAGAAAGGAAAAAAGAAAAAATGGTATGGAAAACACAAAAGCATCGCATGAAAGAAATAAAAATTTAATAGAATACACCGAGTGAAACTTACTTCCAATTAAATAGTCAAGGAAAAAGAAGAAAAAAAAAAAAGGAAAAAAGCAAAAGCCAAAACCAACCAAAAATTAGCCAGAACTATGAAAGCCAAAGCCAAAAGAAAAAGCAAAATGTAGAAAAAAAAAACCAGTCATAAAAATGAAAGATAATTCATATACCAGATTACAAAACCTCCAAAAAAAAAAAAAATAATAAAATAAAAAAAAGGCTTTTTGCACAATACATTAGAAACCATACAAGTTCCCTTCATTCTCATCCCCTTCAGCAATATCAAGTATATCAATAGTCATTTCAAAATAAATTGATGACACTTGACCTGTTCTACCACTACCGCTACCATTACCATTTCCTGATACAGATCTTGCCGTTGATCCGTCCCTGTTACCATTAGCATTATTGTTTGCTGTTTGATTTGGAATGTCAAATATTTGCTGAATTATTTGTTCAATTGATTCTCTTGAAATTGCAGTGAATTCACCATTAATTTGGTCTCCACTAGAATAGCTTCTATCAATAGTAGTGCTGCTGAGATCTTCATTGTAGCTATGATTATTATTGTAATTGCGGTTAGGACTGTAGTTGTCAAGATCATAGTCATTATTATAACGGTTTAGATCTGTGGGCGTATGCAGGCGCTGATGCCCTCTCTGTGATTGAACAGAGAATTCTGCCGGCAGTTCCAGCACGGTGGCTTGACGATGTCCATCAACATTGTCACTGTTGCCATTGCTAACATTACCATCATTTAGCAAAGTTGAAGGATGCAAATTATTGGTAGGATTTATAGCCTGGTAAGTGGTAGTGGAGTGCAGATGAGGAGAGTATGCATTAAGCGCATAATCATCGCTGCTGCTGCTACCCAAATAGTCAGTAATATAGGTATAGTTGTTAGAATCAGAAGTAGGGTTAGTGTTGGTATGAGTGTTGATATTTGAAGTTATGTTTGGATTATTGTCATTGAAATTATCGCTGTTGATATAGTGAATATCGTTGCTACTGCTCGCACCGAGTCTTAAAGGCAACGGACCAACAAACGTGCTTTCGTCTTCATGTAATGCCCAGATGCCATCATTATCGTCATAGTTAGCGACGCCTTCCTCTTCAACTTGGTGTAGTCTCAGAAGTGTAGCTTTGCCATTATTGGTAGTATTACCACCAAGAACTTCGTTGGCCTTTGCTTTTGAAGTTGCTATAGCGGTGGCAGCGGTGGCAGCTGCCAGAATGTCGTTTATGTTGCCATTATTGATGGATGAATCCAGCCCGGTTAAGCTCACGTCATTACCGTCAAGCAAATTTGTTAAGGTGGAAGAGTTTAGCGCTTCATAATAATCCATCATATTCGTGGTTGATAAAGTACGGCCATATGGAAAATACGTATAATATGCTGGTAGCTGCTGATCGTGAAGATGGTTAGCGCTAGAAGCAGAAGAAGGACTACCCCCATCAACAGCAGTAAAGTTTCCAATGACATTTTCATCATGGTAGATAGAGTCTTCGCTGCTAGCATCATCTTCTTCCGTGCCGTCATCATCCTCAGTAGAGCTACTTATTATGTGCTGATAGCGTGCAGCATTTTGTTTGGCCTTGGCATCATTATTATTCGTGCCTGAGGCAGCAGTGGTGGCTTCTAGTGGTCCAGTGTCAACAACCATCACCGGGCGTCGTTCAACATGCAGTAAAGCACCTCTTTTTGTTTTTGTTTCATTAGAATTCGCCATCGTATTTCTGGAGAACCGTTTTCTTTTGCGGTTGCCTTGCAAGCTGTTACTGTACCTTTTACTATTCGTGATGATGAGATCGCTGTCAAAATTGCCATTACTGCTGTTGTTATCTTCAGCTCCATTAGCAGGAGGCTCAACTTGTAAAGAGACTTTTTTTTCTTCGTGGTCTTTTTCGCTTGTTCTTTTAGAAGATCCACTGCTGGTTCTGGCGCGTTGCTTGACGTTTCTGGCGCTTTTTAGATCTTGATGCGAAACCTCACCAGCATTATCGCAGCTATTGGCAGCAATATCATGGTCCCCAGCATTGGTGTTGCTCAACTTCATTGACTTTTTGAAAGTGTTATAAGTGGAAGTAAACTTCCTTTTGAAATACTGTATCTTTTTAACATTGTTGCTATATTTTTTGTTGTTGTTGTTGCTGCTGCTGCTGCTGCTGCTAGCGCCGTTGGTGTAACTTTTGTTGTATTTAGCAAAGTTGCTGGCTTTGTTACTATTTGAGACACTGCTATTACTACTACAATGACTCCCATTTGGCCCAATAATAGCGCCATGGTGATTTTTGTTTCTTGTCAGTGCGCTGATACTGCTAGCGGCTGTAGAGCCAGCAGTGGCGACTATGTTTCTCGTTGGCGTTGTTGCCGCTATCGCAGAGGCACTTGTAGATGCAGCCATGGCAGCAGTAGACGACGACGGCGGCCTTTTAGAACGATAATCTCGAGATTTTGGCGAATTAACGAGGGAGAACAGAGGAGCGCTATTATGATTATGATTATGATTATGTGTATGAGTATGTGCTTGTGACTGAAGCGGTCTGAGGTCGAGAGGCTTCGGGGCTGGAACGGCGCGATAGTGACGATGATTATGGTGATAAAGATGGTGATGGTGATATTCCGCGGATCTGACTGGGGTTGCCGCTGCCATTGGCACTGCGGCAGTAATTGCTCCCATGACAGCTATTTGCTTTGCTATACCTTTATTGTTGCCTTGTGCTTTTGATAAGCGCTGTATATGCTAGCGCTTGGGCGTGACACGAGATGAGATGAGATGAGATGCGATGACTTCGCTGGCGCTGGGCTTCTTTTTCTTTGCCAATACTGGAGACAGTTGCGATCAGATGTGACGGGATGGGGCGGGATGGGATGAGATGAGAAGATCGGCGGCAAGGGAATAGAGTTAGTAGAGGCGCTGGCTGGTGAGCTGAGTGGACGGCAATGTGAGAGTGAAAGTGAAAGTGGATCGAAGAGCGCTTCTTATATCCTCGAGCTGATGGGAAGAGGAAGAAGAATATATATAAGGAAGACGGTGAATTTCTTGGTTTTTCGAATTGCTTGAGTTTGTAGTTTTTGTAGTTCTGGTGTACTTATTTTCGTCTTTTGCTCCTCTTAATCGGGTTTCAAGCTGGAACAGTGGGAGACTAATCACTTTCTCTCTTCCCTACTTGGCTACTCACTAATTTACCTACACACACACACAATAACAACAAGATGTTGAGTAAATTACACGCCGCACACTTATTCACGGGACTCTAGAAAGGACTGTTGTTTGCACTACTAAGCAAAGCAAAGAACCAACACAACATTGTTCTCTCTCAAGCACATGGGAGAAAGCCACTCATACATAGCCAGTGAGTGTCATAGTCTACTTGTGCTTGTTTGTATATTTAAAAAAGCGGCTCTCGCTTCGCCATAACTCTTCTCCAAAGACCCTGTTCTAGCCAGACAAGACCATGTTTCGCAGACATAGATGTAGCTCCACACAGCCCATTATTAACCATGGGGCCTTGGGGCCTTGAGGCCTTTAGAGCATCCTGATAGAAGCATATATAGATAGGATGCTATATGCTATCGTCCGCCAACGGTGGACCAGGGTTCCGCCCATGGTCACATGCCAACCACAAATGTTTGTTATGGCACAAGCATACATATATAGCAGCAGCAAAAACCTTTCTTGCCAGCATTCTATTGCACATTTGCTACTTCTCAACCATTTAACAAAAGTTCCATTTGTCTAATGCATCATTCGTGATGCCTGGTGCAGCACACAGTTTCGTCGTGTCGTCGTTTACGGTTTATGGTTTATGATTTACAGTTTAAATATTTGCAAAAAAAAGAAAAAAAGAAAAAAAAAAAACGAATGTATATGCCTTCTATTCATAAGTAGGGTGAAAATAGAAGTAAAGTTGGGTGATAGTGATGATAGAAGTTGTAGAGTAATGAAAAATAAGATAAACCAAAGAACGCCTTCTAGTTAACCCTCTAGTTATCCGGGTGAAAATAGTAGTACTAATAAAAAAAAACCTCCCCAAAAATCAAAAACATTATAGTCAAAGAAACAACCCGGAATAACAAAAAATTATGTGCTTCTATATTGTGAGAGAGGTGGGTGGGTAGTCGTAAAGAGTGAAATGGAGGAAGAAAAAAAAAATGGAAAGCAGGTCAGGTCATTATTGCAAAAATCATATCTGAAAAATATCACATAAACTGTGTGTTATTGTAGTTGTAAATAGCAGACAACAATTCTTAAGTGATGTAAAATTGAAATCAAAGTTGACAAAACATGTTGAGGGGCTTAATGCACAGCTGGTGTTCTTGGTGTATTTATCGTCTGCATCCTTTAGATTTTAGTTTCCTGTTTTTTTTCAAAAGGCTTGTTTAAATTTTGAGTTAAAAAAAAATTTTTTTTTTTTTATTATATTGATGTTTTGTTCTTGTTTATTAGGTTCCCTTTTTATTTCTATTATCCATCTTTTTTCTTTTTTTCTGGCAATTTTAAGTAAATAGCTCATTTACGAAATAAAATTGACATCCTTCGCTCACATTAACTTGATAACAAAAGTAACT
>JXWR01003392.1_pt1 | contig 12128 bp, 6 predicted proteins | sample 315541 | NCBI WGS metagenome assembly JXWR01 (sample SAMN03273951, study PRJNA271842) | soil metagenome | isolation source: rice field ambient CO2 | place: India: CRRI Experimental farm Cuttack,Odisha-753006 | collected 2013-12-17
TACAGCTATAGCTATAGCTGTAGAGCGAGCGACACATCTACTTGTGGCCGATGATCATCATCAACTGCCGAGACAGCCTACCAGCCGGTAGCGAGATCAGCGCTGCGCTGCAAGGGAGGCCTTCGGGCCTTCAGGCCTGAGCTAGCGGTAGCTAGTGCCCAGCAGCGATGTTTACCTAGGCAAAAGCAGAAGAAGCGAGAGCGAGAGCGAGAGCAAGAGCGAGACAGAGTACACTCTCTATGGATTATATTTGTGTATTTGTGTATCGGTGCAGCCTGTAGTGAGAACAGGCTCCGGTGATGTTGTGTGTACAGCAGCGGTACTAAACACCACAACGGTTGGGAAGCCCCGGGGCCGAGTGACAGGACAGGGTAATAGTGTGTACTGCAGCACTGTGCTGCGATATTGCAGCAGAGCGCAGAAGATTGCTGTGGGTTGCTGTGGGTTGCTGGGCGCTTATATATAAAGCCACTGCCGCTTTCTCTCTCTCTCACATTCTTTCTATCAGCGCCTGCCACACTCAGCGTTTAAACTGCTACTCTGTTTCCGTTTCCATTTCCATTTCCATTTCAATTTTCATTTCCATTTCAATCTCATTCTCATTCTCACAATTGGCCACCTGGGACTCCCTCGCACTCATAATCATAAGCGCTATCGCCAGCTACTCGTGCGTCCTCATTTCATCGCAAATCACACATCCGCAGATCGCCCTTTGGCCAGGACCTCTAGTGCTCCTCTGCCCGCCCCTGCTTTAGACCAGCCTTATTCTCGGGTCTCTCCATCCACCATCAAGGCTGTTTGCTTTTGCTTTCCGCTGACCTTGCTTGGAAACAGCTTTTCTACGGTACGTATTCACCATCCATATATATACCATTTGTTTGCCTGTCTTTGTTGTCCTCACTTCAGCTCCTTTCTTTTTCTTTTTCTCTCTCCTTCCAATTCCGCAAATTACACTCTTGTCCAAGCAACCTCATCCCGCTCCTTCGCGCCATCATAGACACTTATAGACTGCATAGACTAACATACTCTTTCCTCTCCCCCAGAATAGATTAAAAGAGTACTGAAAAACAAAAAAACAAAAAAACAAAAAAACAAAAAAACAACAGAAAATTATAATTACTACTCATCTCTTTTCTTTTCTCCATTCGCATTTTCTAAGCTTATAGACTCATCCAAAATTTCACTTATTTCAAAGCATGTTCACTTACTCTCAAAAAGATAGATCAATTTTCAGCAGCTCCGACAGCTTAAAAATCGCAAACTCCCCAACTTCCCTCTACTCCGCCGGCTTTTCCAGATCCGCAACCCCTGTCAATAATCAAAACAACAACAGCAGCAGCATTCCTTACGCTTCTGTCAACACTCCTGCAACTACTGCAAACAACACTCCACTCCAATTCAAAGACCTCTCAGACTTACGCTTTGAAAATAATATTAACATGGTGGCCTCTACCACTACCACTGCCGATACAGCCTCAGCCCCAGCCCCAGCAGCAACTGCAGCAACTGCAACTGCAGCTGCATCCGCAACCCACACCACTAACAATGCCTTTGCAGCAGTCAACTCTTCTGGCTCCTCTTCTTCAGTTTCTTCCTCATCTTCCTTACCTGGCATCAACGTTGCTGACAGCGCTGAATTTGCTAGCGAAGCTACCACTAAGGATTTGGAAAAGTACATTCATGACTTGACTGACGAAGAAGAATCTCGCAGTAACACCCCTTACTCCGATAACCAACAATCCCAATCTTCCTTCCGCAGCGCTTCCCCATTCCACTTGACTTCAATTTGGGACAATTCCACCACCGCTACTAATAACAACAACAGCAACGACGTCCCAATCTTGATGCATAACACTCCTTTGAAAGCAACTGTCACTAGATCAAACTCATTGCCAAAAAATAGCAATTTGAGTATTGATGTCAACCAAGCCAACACCCAAAACGTGCCAAACCCAATTAGATCAGCTTTTGCTGCTCCATCTTCCACCGCCAATGGCAACACCTTGTCTGTGCAAAACTTGGACCACAGAAGAAAATTATCTGCCACTGAATCCATTTGGGGTTCTTCCAGTACCGGTGGTTTCACTCCAAGCTCAGAGTTTTTTGGTAGAAACATTACCTCTAATGACATTAACAGCTTAAACAATGGTTTGAACTTTTTGAACTTGAAGTCCGAGCAACAAAAACAACAAAAACAACAACAGCAGCAGCAACAATTGAAATCCCCATTATTGGCTTCTTTTGGTCAAAAATATGGCCAAAATGCTCCTTCTGGCGCTGGTAACTTGGACGTGTTTTCTCCCTCCAGAAATGCATTCTTTTCTCCAAATGCTTCTGCAAACTTGAACAACTCAAGCACCGTTCCAAGAACCTCGGTTAATTCTTTGTTTGACACTACACCAATGAATATTGCATCGGCTTCGGCTTCGGCTCCAGCTCCAGCTACCGCTGTTAACATGGCTCAAGTGTTGAACTACTTTTCCAAAAATGATGAAAGTCCAATTCTGCAATTGACGTTTGATGACTTGAAGAACTTGAACTATGAAAAGGTCTTTTCAAGCAAAGCTGGCCAATTGCCTAGATTTTTGCTTCCTGGTCAAGACATCAATGACCCACACCACCATCAATTCCAAAACATTAACCAACAATACCAATTAGTTTTGGTATCTTTCAAGCACGGAAGATTGGATATCTTTTACTATCCTGCCAATTTCAACAACAGCAACATGTTGTTGAAGAATGGCGACTTAGTCTTTGTTGAAGCTGATAGAGGTAAAGATTTGGGTATGGTTGTCTCTACTGATATCTCCATTGACGATGCCAGATTGATCAAAATGATTCAATATGAAGAGCAAACTGATGCTCTTAAATTTGATCAATCTGATGATGCTAAAAATGGCAACTCTAATGCTAATAATGGCAACAACGTTGCCCCACCACAACCACATGTGCCAAAACAGGTTCTTCGCACTGCCATGTCTCATGAATTATCTCAAATTTCTCACAAGGACAGTGATGAACTCAAGGCATTGCAAATTATGCAGTCAAAGCTTCTAGTCCACAAAGTGCCAATGAAAGTTCTCGGTGCTGAATACCAATGGGATCGCCGGAAGTTGACTTTTTACTATGTTGCTAACAAGCGTATTGATTTCAGAGACTTGGTTAAGGACATTTTCCGTATTTACAAAACAAGAATCTGGATGTGTGCAGTGTCCCCAGTGGATATGGGCATCAAAAACACCATTGTTGACCAAGGACAACAACAGCAGCAGCAACAACAACAACAACAACAACAGCAACAAAATGGTATTAGCATTACTCCATTCATGCAACAGCAACAGCAACAGCAACAGTTCCAACAGTTCCAGTTTCCTGTTGAAAAGCAACAATCATTTTCGTTCAACAGCAATAATGGTAATGCTAACAACAACACCAACGGGTCTCCTACTAACAATAACGGAAGCAATACTGGAAGCCTCGGCAGCATTGGAAGTCTTGGCACCGGATTTCCTCGCCATTATAGTCATCATGAAACAAGGGATTCCACCTCATCCAATGGTAGCATTACTGCTGGTGATTTTTACATGTCTGCTCCTCCTCTTAACGTCGCTGCCACTGCTGCCACTGCTCAACAACAACAACAACAACAACAGCAACAACAGCAGCACATCTTTGTTGGTAATGCTAGTGCAGGTAATAATGGCGGAAACTATAGCTATACTACCACACCAGTCACTGATACTTTTGGATTCAATGCACCAGCAGCTCAATCAGCCGGAATTCGCCAACAAAGTTTTGGCCACCCACAGCAATTGGTTGGATTCAATTCTGTTAATGGCGGGGCCAATAACGGTCAATTTTATCAAAAGCAACAACTCGCTCAAGTTGGGAATGGCAATGGCAATGGTTTAGCCGGCGTTTGGAATTGAATTGGGGGCTATACTCTTGTATGGTTTTTATTTTTGGAGCATTGATCATTCATCATGATGATTTCATGATTTATCTTAATTGCACAATCTGCACTGTTTGAGTATAAATTTTTACTTATTGCACCTTATGATACATTTTTCATTAAATCTTTTTAATTTTTATATTTATGTCTTATTATCTTATTTGTTTATTTGTTTACGAGAGCGCTGATAGAGGGTACACTACACTACATTACATAAATTTACACGTTACTTTTTATTTACTACTGTTACTATAACCAATGCAAAAACAGCTACAATTATTTTTTATTTAAATTTTATTTAATTTTATTTTCCAGCTTAGATGGTGGGGGATATGTAGATTACTAAGCTTGGACTAATTCTCTTGTGGTTAGTACTTTTGCTTGACTTTTATATTATATATGTATTGGTGTAGTTGAAAAATGGCCTTTTATTTACAATGTTATTATAATAACAAAAGTCTGCCGCGATGTATACTCTCACCGCGGCAAACGCACCCTTTCATATATTTATTGTCTTAGCAAATCGACTTCCTTTTGTTCATTTTTGAGGTTTTAGTAACTCCTGGATCGAGAAAAACTTGCTTGCTTGCTTGCTTGCTTCAGCTTCACTGTATTCAACCGCATCGAAGGCAACAATATTACCTCATGAAATGAGAATACTTAGCTAGCTCTTAGACCCTATAGTGATAACAATCAAGGGAGCGGTTACAGGAAGATCGAAGATCGATTGGAACAACGAAGCCCTATAGCCCGCTTGTCCTGACAGCAACTGAGAAATACTAGGCATCGTCAAGATGGTGCATTTCTGGTGTATGTTGCAAACCAACCATGCATAGTTAACGATTATCGATGTTGACATACATGCACGGGGAGGACAAGATTGACGCAAACGAAAAACAAAAATAAACAAACGCCAAAAAAAAAAAAAAAAACAAGAAAAACGCCCGGTGATGAGACTGATCCCGATACCTTACCGGTGCGATGAGCCTTACGAAACGTGTCTCTGCGGCTGATATCTGGAGCTTACTACCAAGACCATCCCACACGAATAAACACAGCATAGTACACATAGTACACACAGCATTAGAACATGGTGGATATAGATAGGACCATCGAGCTCATCAAAAACTGCAAGCACATTCCTGAGCGCGACGTTGAAGAAATATGCTACAAGGTCCAAGAACTCCTCATTGAAGAATCCAATATCCAACTAGTATACCCGCCGGTGATCATCTGTGGAGACATTCATGGCCAACTTCATGACCTTCTTGCGCTATTTGACAAGAATGGTGATTGTCCCGATGCCAGATATTTGTTTCTAGGAGATTTTGTTGATCGTGGGTTTTATTCACTAGAGACTTTCTTGCTCTTGATTTCGTTGAAGTTGAGGTATCCGGACCGCATTACTTTGGTTAGAGGAAACCACGAGTCTAGGCAAATCACTACGGTTTACGGCTTTTATGATGAATGTCTTCGAAAGTATGGGTCAGTGAATGTGTGGCGATATTGCTGCGAGGTGTTTGATTATTTGGCCCTCGGTGCATTGATAGACGGTGGTGGTAATGGGGGCGGCGGAATATTTTGTGTACATGGTGGGCTATCTCCCGATATTGATTTCATTGATCAGATTAAATACATTGACCGCAAGCAAGAAGTGCCGCACGAAGGAGCAATGTGTGATTTACTTTGGAGTGATCCTGACGAAGTGCCGGCTTGGGGAATCAGTCCGCGAGGTGCTGGGTATTTGTTTGGTAAGAATGAGGTGAAGAAGTTTTTGCATCACAATAATTTGAATTTGATTGCTAGAGCACATCAGTTGGTGATGGAAGGCTATAAAGAATTGTTTGAGGGCGGATTGGTGACAGTATGGTCTGCGCCAAATTACTGCTATCGATGTGGCAATGTAGCTGCAGTGTTAAAAGTTGATGATTATTTGAATAGAGAGTACGTTATATTTGAAGCGGCTACCAAGGATGTTGATGCTATTCCATCCAAGAACCCCGCAGCAGAATATTTCTTGTGAGAAACCAAAAGACGGATTTCAGCACAAATGGCCGCGACATTCAGAAGCAGATCTTACTGCTGCCGTCCAATGAAGAACGGTAAGACAAGTGGCAATGGCAAAGGAAATACGTATGCCAGGACAGCCATAGATAGATAGCTAGATACTTTGCGCTACCCAAGGCAAAATTTGAAGGAAGAAGAAGATGGCCCTTTTAGTAGGCTTTTCGAAGCGAGAAATTCGAACCTTCCAATATATCAACTGATCCCGTCAATGCCTCAACTATGCTCGTCTTTCTAAAGAGTTACTAAAGCTATTAAAATTAAACTGATGGGACGTATATCCACTAGTATGATGTCTTTTTTCAGAATCACTAGAAATTGCGACGCGCAATGAGAATGAGCACACTTTACACGTATTGCGCTAAGGTTGAACTGCTCTTTTTTTTTTCCTTTTTTTTTTCTTTTACGTCTTTTGAGTCAAATAAAAGATGCAAAGGTGCTAGTCCATATTGCACTCTATGTGCTGTACGGCCAATTCTGGCGGTGCTGCCGATACTAGTGCCGGGGTCATGTTTAGTATTTATCATTGAATTGGGATCATTTTCGCGTCACTGGATCAATTTATATACTATATATCAGTTTCTGTTTCACTTGAAATCAAACAATACAATTTGCGGATCACTATGGAATATCATTACTATTATTTTAATGCATAATTTTTTGTGTGTGGCGAAATTACTAAAGTCTTTCACTACAGTTTCATCAAGAGAGGCATAAGTAGTTCACGGTTGCCAAAGTGCTCAAATCCAAATGCCCCATATGGGATGTTCCCAGTACTAGCTCATTATGTAAGCAAAGCGATACATGCTGGCAGACATCTTGCAATTTTTGGGGAATGAATGACCGGCCTACTAATAGGTAGTGATTTTGAGACAATGTCCATTTTGGGTATCAACAAATGTCCATTGGACGTGTGTGTGCTTCAGGTGTGCAACTGTTCAGCGCCTGCTCTTGTATTTGTCCGGACAGCAAGCGACAATAGAACATTCGCTATGTACATACGTTACTTGGAAAGATCTGTATATTATAATGCTTAAAATACAATTAAATAATGACAATAAAAATGTAAAAATCTAAAAATAAAATGAATTTACATTCACCTATTCTTTAACTTCATAACTCATTAATTACAACTTATCCTCTTCTGGGGTCAAAGGAATTTGCAAATCGTGCCATTCTTCACCGCCATGTTTGCACTGACTGACCCCTTTATCTTCAAATCCCAATTTTTCGTAAAATCCAAGCATGTCAGGTTTAGCCAAAATGCTAATCACTGAAGCCACTTGTTGATTGCTAAGTTTTTGAATATAGTCATGTAAAATTAAGGTGCCAATTTTCTTGCCGCGGAAATCTGGGTGTACTGCTACTGAATGCATGCCAATAACGTCGGAGGATTCAACATGGCCCACTTTTGAATCATCTGCCTGCTGCTCTTCTTTTTTTTTATTGCCCTTGTCGTTATCAATAGCAGTGGTAGTTCCTGTTCTGGTGTTGTTGTTCTGTTCAAGGAAATGCTGAGGCACTTGCATGGCGAGGTCATCAACAAATTCGGAATGCATCTTGGTGGACAAAATGTGGCCAATTAGTCTTTCATTAATTATTGAAGATTTTTCATCCGGGTTGTAGTCGTTATTGTTGGTATTGTTGGAGTTGCCGTCAAGGGCCAATGAGTTTCTGCTGTGGCTGTCGTTATTGGTATCACTGTCAATACTGCTGTTATTATTGCTGTTTGTGTCTTGGTCTTTGTCCTCGGTGCTATTCTGCTGGCCTTTGTCACCACTGGACTCATTCAAGCTGCTGTACTTGCCGCCAAAGCTGCGGACAAAGAGGCCCGAAGTCAACTCGGGGGCCACTGTCAAGCGGTAGCGGATGGCGTCGGAGGAGGCTGCCTCGGCGGGGGCGAAACTGAGCTGCTCTAGGGCGTGGACTTGGTCCAAGTCGCTGAGATTCAATGGGCGGATGGCCAAGTGCATAGGTAGCTGGTTGTCCATGGTGGGAAGTTGTGTGTGAGTTGTGTTGAGTCGAGTCGAGTCGAGTTGAGTCGAGTTGAGTTATGTTTGTGTTGTGGATGTGTTGTAGTCTGTTGCTGTTTGGGGTCTGTTGCTTCTGAAGATTTTTTGATATCTCATTACAGCCAAGTGTGACATGCACGTGCACCGCCAGTCGCCCACATTTTCACTGGACTTTATTCCAAACTACTACAATACTTACTACTACTACTACTGCTACAATACAAACACCATCCATCATTCAACACAACACAACAGAACACAACACACAAAATGAGCAACGCAGTCACGGAAGCAGCTCCTCAGATCAATACCGAAAACACCCCGGAAACAGCCAACAGCAACGTCGTCTTGCCTCTTGAGTTGGTGGACAAGTGCATTGGCTCCAAAATATGGGTGCTTATGAGCAGCAGCAAAGAGTTTACAGGCACTCTTGTGGGCTTTGATGATTATGTCAACATGGTTCTCGAAGATGTTACTGAGTTTGATGCTGACGGCACCACGACCAAAAGATCAAAACTTTTGTTGAGTGGTAATCATATTTCAATGTTGGTGCCTGGCGGTGAAGGTCCTAATGCTCAGTAATGGTGATGATTAGTGGTTAGCCAATATGTTGCTGACTGCTATACTGTCATTGTATTTTTTTCTCTTCTCTTTTTTTTTTTTTTACTTTTTCTATATACAAAATTGCTGGTGGAGAGGTATTGGGTGTATCAATTTTGGATTGTGTGCTTTTTTCAGCTGTAATTCTGCTGACCCAAATCTCACTGGGACCGTCAGCATATCAAGTCGGGCAGGTTTTATTATTCAAAATGTTCTCTTCAAAAGCATCTTCTCATCCAGAATTGTTTAGTGATGCCGGCCGGCCCAACTTTTTGGGAAACTGCGCATCAGTCAAACCAAACCAGTTGACAGTACCGTTGCTTCAAAAGGCAACAACATGTTCTCCATCTTTTTGTTATTCATTACACTCTTTCAATTACAAGCTTTCTGGTCATTTCTTTTGTACAATATTAATTAATTTTGCACGCTTTATTTTATTTTGAGTTTTATTGTTATTGTATTTTTTTTTTTTTTTTCTATGCTATATCAAGTTAGCAGTTCGCAAACTTGATATAGCATAGAAAAACAATGGTGATCCGACACAAGAATCCTTACAAACATTCTACAGCAGCTTGAGCATATATGCTCAAATCTCAATCTGAAGAACCTAGACAAACAAACAAAATAAAGAAAATGAAAAAAAAAAGCTCATATATGCATTGTGTATTAATATTTTACAGTAGATTCTCGTAATAGATGCATTGTAATAAGGTTCGTTATCAATACAAATTGTAATAAGGTTCGTTATCAATACAAATAGTAAACGTCTTCAACTTGGCATACAGCTTCGCTGTTTATCGGTTCATGCTCCCTCTCCTATAACCCCATTCATCTTCCTACTAATATTATGATACTTTCTCAATTCTGACACTGAAACACTAGCTTTAACTTTCTCAAGCGCTGCTTCGAAATCACTAGCAGTGACAACCCCGTCTTCATCACTACTGCCACTAGCTTTATTGGCACTGAAATTGTCGCCGTGGACATTATCATCACTTGCACTCTCGATAGTGACATTTTCATCCAAGCTATCAATGTTGGCATAAAATCTCTTTTTCAATGCACAAACACCCGCTTCTCTAACCAAAGCTGCCAAATCGGCGCCACTGAAATACCCAACTCTTTCATCATTTGCCACTTTAGTCAAATCCACCAGTTTATCAATTGGCGTCTTATTACTCTTGACAATGGTGGTCAAAATTTCCAATCTCTCATCCGCGTTTGGTAACTCAACATATAAGGTTTTGTCTAATCTTCCAGGCCTAAGCATTGCCGGGTCAATCATGTCTGGTCTATTGGTGGCACCAATGACAAAAATCCCATGACGATCATTTAAACCGTCAAGTTCTGTAAGCAAAGTGTTGACAACTCTTGAACTTGACTCAGAAAGAGAGGTATCTCTCTTGGGAACAAGAGCATCTAGCTCATCAAAAAAGATGATGCACGGTACTGATGCCCTAGCACGAGCAAATACCTGCCGCACAGCCTTTTCACTTTCACCAACGTATTTGTTCAATAATTCCGGCCCTTTGATAGAGATGAAGTTGGCTCTTGATTCATTAGCTACTGCTTTGGCAAGCAATGTTTTACCACAACCAGGCGGACCCCAAAGTAACACCCCACCGGGCACGGTGATACCAAATTTGGAATAAAGGTCTGGGCGTTTAATGGGCTGCACTACTGCCATGTGAAGCTCAACACGAATAGCGGAAAGGGCACCGACATTTGACCATGAAACATCGGGAATTGTAGCAAAACCTTCTCTTTTAGCCGTTGGTTGAATGGTGGGCAATGCAGCAAGGAAGTCAGCATAAGTGATGCTAAGCGGGGCAAGTTGCTCGGCAGTAAGGCTTTCTGGATGGAGCTTGAGGAACTTTTGAATAGTGGAAAGACGATTGAACTCTTCGATAGTGATGTCGCCAGCTTGGCCATTAGCGAAACCATTAGCTGGGCTATTAAGTTGAGCGATTCCATGCGTTTGAGTGAGTTGATCATTGTTGGTGGCGTTTATCGAATTATCACTATCCACTTCCATTCTATCTTCGTTGTTGATCTCAGTAATTTTGATGTCTTCTTCTGGCTGGCCATCCTGGCTATCAAAAGGCTTGATATCAATATTACTTAGAGTTTCAAAAATTCTCTTTATTGCGCAAATCCCTGCTGCAGTGGCCAATGCTTTCAAATCAGCACCGACATACCCAGGCGTAGCTTTTGCCAATTGATGGAAATCCAATTCGCCATCGATTTTCAATCCCTTTGTCATGGATTTTAAAATATGCATTCTTTGTATTTCATTTGGGACATTAAGACAAATTTCCCGGTCAAATCTGCCGGCTCTTCTTAATGCTGAATCCAAAGCATCTGGACGATTGGTGGCCCCAATAATGATCACTGGTTTACCGTTATTTTTTTCCATCGACAATTCATCAATACAAGTCAATAATTGAGCCACAATTCTTTTTTCCATTTCTCTTTGAGCGCCATCTCTCTTTGGAGTAATGGCGTCAATTTCGTCCATAAATACCAAACAAGGAGCAAGATTTTTTGCTTCTTGAAAAATTTCCCGGACTTTCTTTTCACTTTCACCGCTCATACCACTAACTATAGAAGGAGCACTAAGGGCTATAAAGGGAACCTTAAGGTCACCAGCCAAAGCATTAGCCAAAGAGGTTTTGCCACAACCTGGAGGGCCATGAAGAAGCACCCCACGTGGAGGTTCAACCCCAGTGGCCTTGTAGATTTCTGGGTGTAAGATTGGCATACCTACTAGCTCCATAAGTTGAGAAACAATTTCGTCAATACCACCGAGTTGAGCAAGAGAAGCATTAGGAGGGTCGCGGTTCTTGGCTTGTCTTTTGCTGGGGCGAGATGTGGTTTGATTGTCCTTGGTTCTCTTTTTAGAGTTGGAAGTATCCACAGGCACCAGCGGCTTGGATGGGGTGGTATTTGACTGTTCTGCTGGAGAAGTAGCTGAAGTTGTTGAGCCAGCAGCAGCACCAACAGCAGCAGCAGCAGCAGCAGCACCAGCTGCTGCCGCAGAAGATGAAGAAGCATCTGATTCAGGAACTGCAGACTGTTCTCTTGAGTCAATCTCCGATAAAGGCTGCTGATCAACATTATCGCCCAACTCAAGCAGCTCTTCATGTCTTAGGTCCTTGAGAACCCTGTCTACTGCTTTTTCAATCATTGCTCTTTTGTTACGAGCGAGGCTAGCATCGTGGGCAAGCACGTAGCGCAATGCCTCAGAGGCGGTGACGTGTTTAGCAAGGACTATGGGTGGGGGGTTGTTGGTGGCATTATTGGTATTATTATCATTGTTGTTGGTATTGTTAGCAGTATCTTTGGCGGCTCTTGTCTTTTCGTCGAGAAGGTTTGAGATATGGCGGCTGATTTTGAGGTCAAAAGACTGAGTCAAGGAGATCCCCTTTTGTCTGCCCATGGTGAGTGGTATTGCGGTAGTGCGGTGGCAGAGTTGTAGGTGGGGGTGCTGTATTCGTACC
>JXWR01003389.1_pt1 | contig 12126 bp, 7 predicted proteins | sample 315541 | NCBI WGS metagenome assembly JXWR01 (sample SAMN03273951, study PRJNA271842) | soil metagenome | isolation source: rice field ambient CO2 | place: India: CRRI Experimental farm Cuttack,Odisha-753006 | collected 2013-12-17
ATGATGATATTAATGATATTAATGATAATAATAATAATAATAACAGCGGTGGCGGCGGTGCTATCACTCCTGCTACAGGGGGGAGCACCACTAGTCTAAGAACACTAGCTGGCACTGATGTAATCTCTGTTCCACTTCCTGCTTCAATAGCTTCAATAGCATCCTCAGGACAATCGGCACAATCAGCAGCCCATGTGCCATTCAGAACAGCTTCTGGAACCGCATTATCAGCAACGGCATCCACTCAGCAAGCCAGATTAATTCGTCGTCGGTCTGCGGGTATCCATCGACGCGTTGATTCAAGCAGTTCACTTAACTCATTCCATCAAGATGATTCAGCCTTAAACGATCCAAATAACATCAATACCAACAACAATAGTAATATTAACAATCCTAATGGTGGGACTAATGCTGCTGCTAATAATACCAGTACCGATGAAAACAATTCAATGAAGGCTTTAAAAGCTATGGTTTTCACATTTTTGGATCCTAGACAACATTTGGCTTTTGCCTTGTGTCGCGATATTCCGCTTTGGGTATGCTTATATTACATGTTTCAGTACTTTTTTGAAGCTTACAAGATTCAATTTGGGGATAAGAAAAACCACTGTTATAACCGGTTGCCAGATACTAGCGCAGGTCACGCCGGTGGTACAAGTGGCGCCCATGGATGCAACTATGGTAATAGTATTGCAAGTGGAGCAAGCGATACTGCTGCACTGCTTAGAAAACAATACAATGAAATTGTTTTGGCAAATTTGCTAAATACCAGATCTTCAGAATATTTGATGACGGGAATGTGGTGTTTCGTATCAGCATTCATGGTATACTCAGTACTTGATGGGTTAATTGTCAGATGGATTGTTGTTTATTCAATCCCGGCGGCAATTGTTAGAATGCTTTCAATGTCAGTTTTTTTAGTCACAATAATCAGAGTCACTTTGCTAATTTGTAATCCTCATGATTCATATTTGTTGCATACGTGGATTTTCATTAGTTGTATATTGACTCTTGCCTATATTGTGCAGAATTTTTTTGTTCACGATTTGGATGATAAGATAATGAGTAATGAAAACGCAGAGAATGGCGGTGCCAATGCTATTACGAATATATCGGCATCTATAAATAGCAATAGCAATAACGATGGCGATGATAACATTGATAATGCTGAGTACAACGATATTGATAACAACGACAACAACAACAACGGGGTTACAGCCCATAACAATAACGAAATAGTGGAAGGCTCAGTAGAATCCAAAATCCTTAACAACAACAAACGCAGCTTTTTCTTGTCCAATATCTTAAATGGCAGATTGAGACTAAGCAGCAAGAAATTTAGCCGATATTTCAATTATTATAATATTGTGATTTATGCAGTTATGCCAATTGGAGTGGCTAGCTTTATCACAATGATTGTGCTTCTAAGGAACATTTTGATTTTAAAGCTTGATATTGAGACTGTTTATCGAAGCTGATTAAGACGTATTCATTATTTTATAACCTTTTTACATTATTACTGTATTGCTGTATGATTGTATTTTATAGGATCAATTGAACTGGAGTATGTAATGTTACAATCTGTATTATGATGAAAATGTTATGGAGCCGTTACATAATCATCATCCGGGGTCCATTTAGCAAGTTTGTAGTTCCTGTAGCTTTCCTGAAGTGCCCCGTAGTGCGCAATTCAAATATGGTCGATAGTTAGCGCCCAGCGCAATGGCTCGAAACCCTGCTGCGCAAGCTTCAGCCAATGGCAATGGTGTCTTTTCATATTACGGTCCCATCCGCTTTTTATCGCTGGGGAAAAAACATAGACACTGCGCACTGAGTGAATGTGTGAGTGAATGTGCGAAGAGAGGGAAAAAAAAAATTAAAAAATTGAAAAGATTAAAGTATTAAAATATCAAAGAAAGCACATACCGTTGTTAGAAAAAGGCCTGTGGTTTATATTTGTTATTATTACCTCTATCTAAAAGTAGAACTAAAGTACAAGCATATACAACGAAGTGTACCTCCAGTATAAAAGTCAACTTCATTTATCATAGCTTGCAGCCCATTTCCATTTCTTAATTTCCAACCATATTCAAAAAATTTAAAAAAGCATACCAAAATAAACCCAATAATGAGCGTGTTGAAAAACTCTATCAGAAGCCAATTAAAATGGCAAAAACAAATAATGGCCAGTGGTGCCCTCATGTCTAACAGCAGCAGCATTAACAACATCAACAGTCGTCGTGGATTTGCTAGCTCGCAGATGGTCAGAAAACCAACTCACGAAGACTTGGTTCATCCAAACACATTTCCTAGAAAAGTACCAGAAGAAGTTCACTATGACATACATAATCCAGCTGATGACTACAAAATTCAAAGCGAAGAATTGCACAAATTCGGTAAATATTTGATTACTGCATTGCCTAAATTCATTCAAAAATTCTCCGTTTGGAAAGACGAATTGGTGTTGTATGTTGGTCCTACTGCATTGATTCCAGTTTGTACTTTTTTGAGAGACCATACTACTGCTCAATTTAAAAATCCTGTTGATGTTACTGCAGTGGATTTCCCTTCCAGAACTAATAGATTTGAAGTGGTCTACAACTTTTTATCCGTGAGATACAGTTCTAGAATTAGAGTCAAGACCTATGCTTCTGAAGTGTCTCCAGTGCCATCAATTGTGCCAATTTTCCAAGGTGCTAACTGGTTCGAAAGAGAAGCTTACGATATGTTTGGGATCTTTTTCGAAGGTCACCCAGATTTGAGAAGAATTATGACCGATTATGGTTTTGAAGGTCATCCATTAAGAAAAGATTTCCCAACTACTGGTTACACTGAATTAAGATATGATGAAGAGAAAAAGAGAATTGTTTATGAACCATTAGAATTGACTCAGGCTTTCAGACAATTCAACGTGGGCTCTAGTGTTTGGGAACAAGTTGGTCCTGGTATGGATACTACCCCAGAATCTTTCAAATTGCCAACTCCGGAACCTGAACCTGAAGCTGAAGAAGACAAGGACAAGAAGAAATAAGCACGTGTTTTTGAGTGAGCTGTTTATTTATTTTTGCTTTACACATTTTTTGTTCTTTTGTTTTGTGTCTTCCTTCTTGATGTTAGGATAGTCAATGGTAGCATGTTTTTCTTTTTTTTTTCCTTTTATATTGAAAGCTCTTGTATTTTGTCATTAATAAATAAAATAAACTTGAAAATTAGTACTAATTAGAAAGAATGAAAAGTTGGAAAATGTAATATTTTATCATCTTTCATCATAATTTGGCAGCATTTCTGACTCTACTCATTTACATTACATTGGAGCTCAAATTTTAATTAGCACAAAAATGAATAGGAACAGAAAGAAATAGAAGACAAAAACCTTGAGGAAAAAGATTATGCAGAAAAAAAAAAAATAAAAAAAATCCAGGCACTTATTACTCTATAATCTAAAAAAATGTGTTGTACCAAAATTGTTTCTTATTTTATTAGTTTTTACTTGTTTTAGACGTTTATTACTGTTATATTTTATTTCACATTCATACTACAACTTAGTATACTCTAGTTCATTCGAATACACAATAACCTTACATTGCTATTCATTGGCCTTTATATTTTACAATGTCTAAATACTTGGTCGAATTATTCATTAACCAATAAATTATTTTGAGCATTTTGTATGAGTAAAACATGGAAAAAAAAATATATTTTCATAAACTAGACTTAAAAAAAAAAAATACAATAATTATAACCTTAGGATAACATATAAGTGACAAAAATGAAAAAAACAAAAACAAATAACGTAAAATTTTAGGCCTGTACCTGTTGTCTCAACTGGGTCAATTCTTTTTGCTTGTCGTTCAAATACTGCTGCAACACACCAACTTGTTGTTCTATATCGTCAATATCATTTTTCAAAGCAGATAGCGTTTGAGTCCCTGGATCATGGCGCTGGTTTCTAAGTTTATTCAATTGTGATTCTTTATATTTGAGCAATTGTTCCAATTCATACTTGACAATGGAATTTTCTTTAGTGGTTTGATTAGCTTGTTTGGATTTCGATTCCCTTTCAGTCTCAGCGATCTTTTCTTCTAAATCAATTAATTTTTTCTTTAATCTTGCTTCTTCCCATTCCACTGATTCTGCATCTGAGTAATCGATTTCTTTGGCTGGTTCATCAAAGCTGCCGTATCTGTTGAGATAACCTTGTCCAAATCCTTTTCTGCTATTACTGCCATTTTTATTATTATTATTGCTAGATGCAGTTCTGGTGATGGTTGCTTGATGCGAATCTAAGCTATAGTCAGGCACTTCTTTGGAAAACGTTGCTCTAAGAGAAGCAGGCACCGAGCTAGGGACTTTCTTACCTTTCGATCTTTGATTCAAAATATGAAGGAAAACTAAGCATTGATCCTTGTCAATAGTTTCGAATTGTTTTGGGTTGACCAAATTCCAAGCCGATGAGACATCTGTACGCGGAACGTCGTTTTCCAAATCGCCATACAATCCATTAAGAGACTCAAACTTAACTCTTCCGAATCTATCCGTAGCGGAACCGTATATGTTTTCGTAGTTTGACTTGTCCCCAGGTGATATATACCAGTCAAAGTTTGCATCTCTGATACCGTAACCATCGTCGTCTTCGTCATCGTTATTCAAACCAGAATCTCTTCCACTGACTGCATTGTTGGCCTGAATAATATGAGCCTTAGAACCTGGGATCAACCATGGAGGCAAGGCGTCTGGCAAACTGGCCATTGAACCATTAACGGTGTCAAATATTAACTTCATGGCTATGCAAAACTCTTCAAAATCAAGTTGGCCATCCTGGTCAATGTCGGATAGAGTCCAAATTTTAGCTAGCTTGTCATCTGGCAAATGTGAGTTTTTGAATACAGTTGTCACTTTGTCACCGGCAAGCTTGTTGTCGTTTGGGCCAAGGCCTTTGAACAACTCCCAGAACTTTTTAATTTCCCATTCTTCTAATCGAGGCATTGCGTATGTTTGTGAGCTTGTGGATACAGATGAGATGGCGTGGTTGGGATCTTAGTCAGTCAATCACTCATTGCCTTCTCTTTAGCGATGATGCCTGTGTGTTGATACTCAATTTGCTTGATCGTGGCGGAAAGCTCGATGGAGGGTCATGTGCTCTGTCTCGATTATGTAATCATATCTTATATAAACCTGTACACTATCGTGTATACTATATTATATATACTCAAGCACATTGTCCCTTATTCAGCATATTCCTTTTGTTGAATAGTCTAAACAGTCTATTAATAGCAATGGCTATGCTTGCCGCAAATAAGGTAGAATCCAAGCAAGAACTGATCACTGGTGACAAGAGCAGCAGTAAAGTTTGCGGCCAAGTATCAATTGAAGTCTCACGGACTGTAAACAGAGATGAATCAAAGACAAAATTACTATGATACAAGACAATGAAGCACAATCACTGACAGCAGGTATGCCATGCCAACGTCCTACTGCAGTCCTGTTCTCCATCTGATCTAATGATTAAGCTTTACGATGCATCATGTTTCGGTGGTCCGCACTTGGTTCACTCCATCTCACTGAAGTGCTAATAGTGCTTAGGGTTGCCATTGCCCTCGCCAAAAGCGGTAATCGCGGGGCCGCCAACATGCGCTGCCCTCTGACCCTAATCTTGCCCGATGCGGACAGTACAAAGAACACTCTCACTTGTGGCAATTCTGTTACTGTGCAGTAACAGCTGCCGGCGTTTTAAGGACAAGGATGCCAAATATGTGTTAGAGTTGCGCCAGGTTTCTCGGCTGCTGTATATATAACGGCACTGTCGCTATGGAGGGACCACAGTTTTTTGCAAAAGCTGCCGGCTGAAGAAGAGAGAAAGAGAAGGAGACAGAAAACAAAACCTACTATCAATAAATATAACCATAATGTCCAGCAGTATACTTGACCAAAGCTTATTGAATCAAGACCCATATGAAATATTGCTTAATTTCAGCACGCCGGCTGGAACCAACTATGTCACTTTTGCTCAGTTGGATCACTGGCTTTACCGCAGTGTACAGGGGGCCATCATCATGGGAGTCAGAGTGGGGGCTAGTATCATGACAATGTTCACTTTGGCCCTAGTGTTCAAGCAAAAGACGAAGCCATTATTTATTTGCAATCAATTGACACTTATGTTTATTCTTTTCAGATCGGTTTTGTACGCTTACTATTACCTTGGTCCCTCAGGCAGCATCACTTATACTTTTTCTGGTTACTATATACTAACTGGGCTCGACCGCAACATTACCACATTGACGAATTCAATGCAAATTTTCATTATTGCTTCGCTTGAGGCAACCATGGTTATTCAAGTCTACGCCATGTTTGGCGCAGAAAAATTCAAGGTCATCAGGTATGGTATCTTTGGCGTGGCTATGGTGTTGGGACTTACTACCGTGGGGTTCTATATCAACTCTGTAGTTTATGCTGCTAGTATTACCTACTCAATGAAATCAGTGTCCAATACTAGTTGGAAAATCAATACTCCTTTAATTTTGTTTCTCAGTTCGGTTTGCTTGAATAGTTTTGCTCTTATTTGCAAACTTGTTATGGCCATTAGAACAAGAAGGTATTTGGGATTACAACAGTTTTCGGCATACCATGCAATTTTCATCATGGCGTTCCAAACTATGATTATTCCCGTGGCCATCAATCTTGCCTCATATAACAGCAGTGCTTGGAAAGGTAACAGTATTCCTGAACTTGCCATTTTCATCACCGCTATTTTCTTGCCGTTATCAACCATGTGGGCATGCTCTGCTAATAACTCTCCAAAACCATACTCCAATGCCGGTATCAAGTTCTCAGATGAAAGCACATACAGTGACTTTGAGGACTCATACAAGCCTAATGATAGTACACATGTGCAAGAAGTCATCTCCACCAACTCGAAAAACTTTTGCATTTATGATACCTCTAATAACAAAAGAGAAACTAAGTTGAGTTTCAACTTTGTTGAGAAAGACTTGCAGGAATCATTGAACAGCTATAATGCGACGCCTACCACTGCTAGACCAGACAAAGAAGTGTGGGATCTCGGTTCATCAACCGCAGACAGCCACGATGTGCTACAGAGCAACGACCAGTTTGTGGCCATAACCACTCATAAGATTGCTAGATAAAAGAACGAGGCCATAATTTGGTTTTGTTCCCATCTTATCATAGCTAAGGCCCAACCTTTACATACCCGCATGTTTTACTTACATTACTTTGACCTTCTTCTTTAGACATTATTTAGATTTTTTTTATGCTCTTACTTTCGACAACTAACCCATTTATGCTATTTTTTCTATTAGTTCTATAATCAACAACCAATGCTAAATTTCTTGAAAACACACGTAGACCTATTCCTGGTATTTATTGATTGAGAGTTATTTATAGTTGATTATGTGTGTTTATGCATGTGTCACAGGGAAGTTGACAGTGCTGTTCACGTGCCTCAGTGTTTGTTGACATTTGACTGCAGCAGCGCAGAGGACGAAGAAGCCAGAAAGCAAAAACAGTTCAATATTGCCATTGTGGACACTTCACCAGCTACAACACCACACCACCTTGCGCCCTTGAAGCCCTTAGCAGCCATAAGAAGCGTCAGAAGTTCTCTTTAAGTGCCCGCACAGAGCCATACAATAACTAACCATAGCCATGGGCAACCCGCCGCCGCCAAATGCCTACCCTCCAGGCACCGTCCTCACTGTGGGCTCCCACAAGGCAATGATTGTCAAGTATATCTCCGAGGGCGGTTTTGCTCACGTCTACATTGTCAAGATTTCTCCATACCAGAATGGTCAGGACATTGCTTGTCTAAAAAGAGTGCTTGTACCAAATAAGCAGACTCTCAATATCCTACGTGCCGAAGTGGATGCCATGAAGAGACTCCAGGGCAAACCTTGCATTGTCAATTACATTGATTCGCATGCCGCTAGGTCTCCAGGCAATGACGGTACTTACGAAGTGTTTCTACTAATGGAATACTGCTCTAAAAATGGATTGATTGACTTTTTGAATACAAGATTGCAAAATAGATTGCTAGAGGAAGAAGTCTTGCAAATCATGTACGAGGTCACTGTTGCTGTGTCCCAAGTCCATTTTTTGAATCCACCATTGATACACAGAGATATCAAAATTGAAAATATCTTGATCAATGAAAAGAATGAATATCGATTATGTGATTTTGGCTCCTCCTGCCCTCCATTGCGTCCTCCTAGAAACCAACAAGAGTTTGAGATTTTGCAAAATGATATATTGAGATACACTACTGCTCAATATCGTTCTCCTGAAATGATCGATCTTACTAGAGGCTTGCCAATTGATGAAAAATCAGATATTTGGGCATTGGGGGTATTCTGTTACAAGATCTGTTACTATACTACTCCCTTTGAACAAACCGGGGAGGTTGCCATTTTACAATCAAGATTTGAGTTTCCTGCATACCCTCCATACTCGTCTAGAGTGAAAAATCTAATATCGGTCTTACTTACCAATGATGCTAGAGCAAGACCAAATATTTATCAAGTTCTTGAGGAGGTGTGCAAAATGAAAGGTGTACCAGTTCCATATGAAATACAACAACAATACACAACTTACAAACAGCAAAAGCAACAAGCTACTCAACAGCAGCTTTTGGCACAACAGCAAATGTTGCAACAACAAAAACAACAACAATTATTTCAACAAAAGCAACTGCAAGCACAGCTACAACAGCAGCAACAACAGCAAACGGCTAGTGCAGCAGCTCTGATCAAGTCCCAAGCTACTTTGCCTCTTCAAATACCAACACCAATATCTGGCCAATCTTCTGGCACTGGTTTGCCATACAATGACGCCTTAGCCAAATCATCAACATCTATAAAATCTGCTAAATCTGCAAAATCTGCTCAGTCAGGGCAATCTTTGTTTTCTTTGAATTCTGTCAACTCTTCTTCATTATCAAAACCTAATCTTCCACAAGCACCTGCCCTGATCCACCAAAAGCCACTATCTGCAACCACAACCACTTACGCTGCTCTCAGTGAGGCATTTGCCCCTCAACAGCAAGTTAAAAACAAGTCTACTCCTGCTTTATCACAGAAAAAATCAGCTGATCCATTTGCTGACCTCATTGCCCCAATTAGAACAAAAGCATCAGCAGAATCCGAAACAACAACAAAGAAGAACTTAGTACCGCCACCACAACAGGCCGCAGCTCCAAAAGTCACACCATTCAAACCTCTAAATGAAACTACCACCACTATTAAGCCGCTGCCTAACCCACCGGCTAAACCTAAAAGACCACTTTCTGTCATCAGCACCTCTGCTCCCAAACCAAAAAACGATCTTTCTTTAGAAGTCATTGACGTTGATTTGCAAGGTATTAGAAACAAATTTGAAAATAAAGCGGCCAGTAATGAAGAAGTTGTATCTACACCTAGAGTTTCAAACAATTTTGAACGTGATTTAACCGGATCCTCAATTAGTAAAAATTATCTTCCATATGATCCTAGAAAACAACTTTCAACGACAGATGTTAGAAGATCCCAGTCTTTCCATAAAAGAACAATTAGTGCTGGCAAAACAGGTTTAAACAAACTCACTAATTCTTTTACTGGTAAATTCCGCTCATCCAGTTCTAAATCTAATTCGAGACGCTCATCTGCTGAAAATAGTTCTAACAGCAATTCTACTGCTAGTGACATCGATAAATCTGAAGATGAGCTTATTGCTGAAATTTCAATGAAGGAGTTTAAAGATGTGGATTACCTTAAGAATAAACTGCCAAACTCGGTACAAAAACGCATGACTCAGCTTTTATCAAGCAACAAAGAAGAGATTGTTAAAACCGCTACAGGATACGGCAAGTACACCGAGACAGATGATAGTGAGGCTAGTGATGGCGTACACTCAGAGTTATCTAGTATTTCAGCAAAAGCAAACAAATTCTCAAAACCAATAGCAAACAAAAGAAATTCATTTGAGCTTCTGAGAAGCAGATCACCAATAGACTTTTCAAGAGTATACAGTAATAACAGAGACAAGGAGAAAGAAAAAGAAAACAAAAAGGCCAGCATCAATGGTAGTTCTGCTAATTCCAAATCAGCAATAATTGCTAGCAAGACAGCTGGTGCTGCCACCCCATCTACAACCGCTGTTTCTGTAAGCAAATCGGATACTATCACCAGAGGCTTGAAATTATTTTCTGGTAAAGACAGTGTTAAGGATACTGTCAAAGATAGTTCTGATTTGAAAAGCAAACCAAAGGCAAAGACGCCACCATTGAAGAAAAAGGCGCCACCACCACGCCCCAAAAAGCCAGCCCATTTGAAATCGCCAAAAATTAAACAACTGTCAAGCGATTGGAAGTTATCATCTTCAGCACCACCAATAAGTCCGATAAAGCCAAAGGCTGGTGCCAAGCCTATTATTGGGGCAAACGAGAAAGAGAATGCTTTTTTTGAAGATGATGGGGTAATTGTGCGTGGTGGTCGTATTAATAGCGTAGCTGAGGGGAAAAGTAAGGGAAAAGGTAGTAGTGGTGGTGCTACTACTGGTACGGCTGGCGTTGATGAGGAAGATAGTGACGACAGTGATGACGGCGATGAAGATGACGAGTCTTTTGACGTGAACGATTTTGAAAAAAGTTTTAATGAGAAATTTCCTAGAATACCATAGAATAAATAGAAATTATGGGATGTGCCGATGTGATGAGCAGACGTACGAGGCATAGAAAACTCTGACGCATTTTTTGTGATTGTGCATATAATTGTATGGATACTATACTTTCTAAAAATAGATAAATGATTGCAATTCTATCATGCAGCAATCATTGCATTTTAAATAAAAACAACATTTTTTTTTTTTTTTTTTTTTTTAATTTTTTTTATTTTTTGCATTTTAGATTCTTGTAGTAATAATTTGTATACACTTTCAGTATTATTTGGACTCCCTACTATGAGCCGTATATATGCAGGGTACTCAACTTGATTTAGAATAAATTTCCTCGACCACTATTTTAGCTTTTTCTTGCTTGGTAACACCACCAGCGACGTCAAGTAAATATTTCACATCATATTTAAGATCATAAGATGGGTAATAACTTCTTTGTAATTCAGCTACAATTAAGTTTGTGGCTATAAAGGTGTAAAAGTCTTCCGACATTGACTCCTCCTCAAAGTTCTTTGTTGGGAAGGTACAATGTGAACCAGTGTAAGCGGTTGCAATGGTTGATGTGTTGCCGTTTTTATATTTGTTGCTGTTTCTTCGAAATCTTTACGGTGATAGTTGGCTCACTCATTGATATTGATTAGGTGAGCGTTGGAGTATTCAGCCAATAATAAAATTTAAATTAGTCGTGTATTTTATTTTCTCAGTTTCATTTACTAAACAGCATTTTCTATTTTCTTTTTCAAGACACATATAGAATATGGCATTATTAATTGATTTATAATCTACTCATGAAGCTAAACTTTACGCCAGACTCACTAGAAGAGAAGAAGCGAAACGCACCGGTCGCATAAGGCCCTTACTGGTCGATTCATGAAACACTTAAAAGCATTTACGAAATTTTTAATAGTAGCGTAATTATTAATTGTGTAGTATCTTCTTAAAATAAACATTAACGTAATTGAAAAAGCGGCTAAACATTTCCCTATGTGATACAAATAAAGTAAACCATAAATAATGACAGGTAATATGAGCTTAAGATTTTTTTTATATTAAATGAACTGAAGCATAACAAAGGATGAACAATTGAGCATCAATTTAAACAAAAACAAAAACAAAAAAGTGAGAATGAATAGTGAGGAACATAAACAGAAGAAAGAAAAGAAAAATAAGCAGATGATGAAATTGAATAGAGAACAAAGAAAAACAAAACCAAATGTGAATGAGTGATCAGGGTCTAATTGTAACTTGACAAATGTAATATGCTAGCTTAGTATAGATAGATAGCAAAAACAACGCAAGGATAAGACAATCACAAAAAAACTATTAGGACGCGAAAACAGTTAAAAGAAAATTAATGAAAAAGAAAACAACGTAGCAGATATTATGGAAGATAGGCAAAATATAAAAAAGCGAGTAAGCAAATATAGGAGCAAAAAATGAAGAATTTGCGTGATTATCAAATTA
>JXWR01006823.1_pt1 | contig 12123 bp, 6 predicted proteins | sample 315541 | NCBI WGS metagenome assembly JXWR01 (sample SAMN03273951, study PRJNA271842) | soil metagenome | isolation source: rice field ambient CO2 | place: India: CRRI Experimental farm Cuttack,Odisha-753006 | collected 2013-12-17
GGCGTTGGCGTTGGCGTTGGTGCGTATGTTGCTAGGTTAACAAGTTAATAGCAATAATGTCTAAATGTCAAAACACAAACCCAATAGCGCGTATTTAGTTTTCCTCTGAAAATGAAAGACTAAGCAAAAGTACTATTGTATAATATTATGTCTGCGTGTGCCGAGATAAGACGTGTTTACTATGGTCTGCAGTTGTCGTATGGCGAGTCAGGATTGCCAGTGTTTTTGCCAGCGACTTTTTCCCTTTTTTTTTTTGTCTTTCGCTATTTCCACGAAGCTTCACGGGCCAAGAGGCTGTTGAGTGCCAATCGGCGCTTTTCCTCCCGTAGTGTGTGGGTTTCTGGGATTGCCCGGATATTAGCGCCCTTTGGGGTTTGGGTTTTTATGCGGTGTGCGGGTGTTTGGTTGATTCTTTTCTCAACATGACCATAGTGTAGTGAGCATGGACTTCTGACTTGCCACATTGATGAAATTAGTTTACAGAATAGTTACAAGTTTGTAGCTTAAGCTAATACACGATTATTGATTATGGAAAAAAATTTCTATAGTATATGAGTGAAAAAGAATTGAAGTAAAGTCTAGGAAAACTAGCATAGTACCAAAACAAATGCAAAGGGGGAAAAAAAATTATACATAACATAGGCACTGCCTGAGCGATACAATAGCTGAAAAGAGAATTGAATGCAAGAAAGAGAACTGAAGATAAGAGCCATGAAAAAGAATTAAAACTCGCAAGTTGTTGAAAACAAACCATTGATACTATCCAAGCAACAACAGCAAAACAAAAATAAAAACAAAAGAGACCGGCACTGTGTAAGCTCCATTTTCGTTGCTCAAAAATGGTGATTATGTTGCGACATTGTAAAATTGAACAAGTCGTCGAAACTTTCATTTCCGCTCAAGTTACCGTCAAAATCAAACCCGTTGCCTGATAATCCGGAAATGTTTCCACCGGGAAAACTAGCCCCAGAGAAACCAGATTGCTGAAATCCCACTTCTGCTGGAAATCCGCCAGGGAATCCAGCATTGGTATTAGCACTAGCAGCCGAACCTTTTGAAGAAGCAAACCCCATCCCATTAAAAGCAGGATCTTGACCAAATGGTGGCATTTGGGAGGATCTTGGCTCCATGAATGTAGACAAAGAGTCAAAATAACCACCACCACCGGCTTCATTACCGAATGACGATACAGTACCAGAATAATAGTTTGGGCCAGTAAAATTGCTTTCAAATGCATTTCCAGCAATGTAAAAATCTCTATAATGAACGTTAATGTCCACTAACTTTTGAAGATAGTTTCTGCTATCCTGGACTCTATATGTAGCAACCGCGTCTCTGGAGCGAATGTTATCCATTACTGCTTGACGTTCTTGTTTGCCATGGTGCATTTGAAGATGTCTGACCAAGTTATCCTTTCTTGTGAATCCTTTACCACAAAGAGTACATGGTTTTGATGGGATGTGACTTCTAGTGACATGCTTTTTTGCTGCGGTCTCGTTGCTGAATTGTTGGCCGCATTGGATACAAGAGATTACTTTAGGCATTTTGTTAAAGGTTGATAGCTTTATTTAAAAAGAAAACAGGCTAGGAAAAAGTAGGATAACTAAGAAGAGTTTGCTAAATTGTTGTTATAGTGATTAAAAGGATTATATGATTTTATTGATAATTTTTAATTTTAATTAAATTAGTGAACCAGCAAAAATCTTCGAGATAGAGTTATTTAAATATTGAATTGCCTTTCCTTAATTTAGCACATTATGTGTTTATTTACGTCCTGAAGTAAAGCTGATTTTGGAGTTTTGACGAAATTCTCGAGCACTTTTTTTCCCTATTTCGTCTGCTCGTCTTGCTGAAAACTACAGTAGTATAATGTGTATAGTGTTCTAAAAATACCACAACCTACTAACTGGGGCCTCGACAGCTGCTGCTACTACTTCTGAAAATTTTAAAGTAGATCATTCTTGACACAACCACAGTGCGTTCTAAAAATGTTTGAAAAGATGCATGTTGGCAATGGTGGATGAAAAAAGCAGTGAACAGTGAACAGTGCTGTCCCCGGAGAAGAAAAAAGGGTTCTGTGAACACATGTGTGAAGTCTGTCGATCAATATTTTATTTTAAGTAGCTGGACTATAAGCAGAAGTTTTGATTGGGGCTACACAAGACTGGTATAGCTCAGTGATCGGCATAATAGTGCGTGCAAATAAGGGTACGCAATTTAATGAAGCAGCGATAAGTGCATCAGAAGCATAGCAAAGAAATTTTTCAAAAATGATATATCTGCTAATGGCTACTGATTAACTTGGTGGCTCAACCTGTCATACTAGCTGTTCGAATCGCAAAATTTCATCTTTGCCGACACAATTTTGCAGCTTTAGCTTCCCTTTGTAGAGAGACTGTTTCACTGCAAGACACAATCAACTTACTGATGAATAAGAACCTACACCGGCATCAACTATGCTTTGTTGAAGCGTACCATGTTGGGGTGTGCACATGTGTATAATGAGCAGAGCATCAACTTCATTATTAGGAATACATGTCACATAACTTGCTGTCACTGCACGTTTGCAGACCGTAACAGGCCATTAAAGTGCAGTTTCAAAGTTCGGGTTCTTCACTTTCTGATATATCACACTACGCATTTGAACCGAAGCGGGGGAAGAAGCCCTTAAATTATATGACAGGTCGGTCTGCATAGAAGCGTACGAAACAAATCCTATTACAGTGAACTTTCAACGCTGAAATTACTATAATAATCTCTCACGCTGTCCCCATAGGGACAGCTAACAAAGTGTCTTTAACGTTGTTTTGCTGGTGGCGAAACTATGTCTTTATGAGTATTATCGTGGCAAAGTCATTTTAGTATTATAGCAGATTAAGCTTCGCGGTACTTTAGCCTAGTCTCATTTTGAGGCAAACGCTATAGCCAAATTTTACTAGTAGTTGAAACTTTAAATAATAGCGCTACGCTTGAGGATTTGGGAAGCCCTAATTCAATAAAATGATAAAATAAAGGCAAAATCCAGCAGATTCGAAATCAAGTCATTTACATCAGTATTCTGCTACGCTCTACAATATTGACACATTTCCTCGCACAACGGTCTCTTGATGCTGGTGAGAATCCACAAGAGATAGACGTGGTGCCAGTTAGTCATTTACGCGTGTGTACAACAGTGCTGTTTGGTTACTTGCCCTGTCTCCAGGGATGAGCGTTAACTGTTTGCGAGTGTCCTGGAATTTTTGTATGAGGAGGGAAAGCTTGCATATTGGTTTTTCTCCCAATTTTTTTCCTTCTTAGCAAAAACCCCTTTTTACCTGCAAACTACCGTTATTTGAAGCTTCATACCTCCACGAATATTTGGTCTTTTTGGGTCATTTAACTGAAGATTATGTTATTTTAATGGATAGAAATGCACTGGGGTTGCGGATTTTTTACTCTCATGCATTTTGGGCATCTTGAAGCGCCTTGAAGTTTACACTTTTTGACTCCTGTTTTGCCTTTCGAAGGACAGTAAACTTGAGCTTATTTTTGTGGTACAACAGCACTGAATGTGCTTGTTTATTAAAAAGAGCTCTTACGGAATCATCAAGGCTCAATTATTTTCAACTTTTGTGAGTGGCAGAACTGTCTTGATCCTTTTTTTTTTTTTTTTACCAGCTTGGCAGTTTCTTCGTTTACAAGAGCGCTTTTTAACAACAAGCTACACCTCAAATTTATTGGTCGCACTATATATTGTTGGGACAAACAAAAACAACCAGAACCGAAGAACCCAACCCGAGAACCCAACCAAAGAAAACAAAAATTTAACAAAAATCTAACAAAAACTAAATTGAAAACAAAAGGAATAGAATTACAGTAACTACAGAAAGCGCATATTCAATAATTATGGCTCTCATCATGATTTATTAAGCGCTCTATGGCAAGAGGACTTTTTGATGGCGAATTCGTATCACTATCAGTAGGAGTGGAAGGCTCCCTTTCCCCTTGACTAGTGTCATACAAAACCGGCTCATTGAGTATCTCACTGATACTTGATGTCTGTCTCCTGTGAGTCCGGCAGTTTGATGGCCCACTTTGATGATGATAATGTGGCTGTACGCCGGACATACTCTGCACGGCAGAGCTATTGGGTGGCGTTGGCATAGCTAGTGTTGCCTCATCAATTGCTGGCGCTAGTGACGGATGAGGTTGAGGCAAAGTATGCGATTGTCTCAATGAGACGCCTTGCTGGTAATATTGTCCCACTGATTCAATACTTGGTAGCATGACTCGTGTCTGTTGCTATGTGCCCTGCTTATGCGCTCTTTGAGTAGTATTTATTGTGTTTTCAAATGAGCCTTGCATAGCTGAAGTGCCTGTTGCCTCATGTTGAGACGATCTTCGAAATATACCATTGTTGAGATATTGGGTTTCACCAAAGCTTGGTGTTTGGTATTGTGTTTCATTGAAGCTTGAGCTCCTGTAGCGGGTTTGTTCAGGCTCTACAGGATACACTACCAGTCTTTTATCTGTCATATAAGGCTGCGAATGACCTACATTTGGCTCCATTTGAGAAGAAAGCAAAGAATGAAAGCCAGGTAATGCTTGTCTTGGTGGAGGATACCAAAGTGGGACAGTCTGTTGCATGTTTACAATAGCTGGGCTATTGCTAAAGTTAGCCTCTTGTTGCGTTTCTTGTGGCCTTTGCAATTGCTGTTGCTTAGAGTGTTGCAGTTTCTCTGTGGCTTTGACTTTTCTCGGTCTACCGCGTCTTCTTGGTGGCTGCTTTAGACTAGAATCGGATTTGTTGTCGTGCTGTTGAACTGGAGCGGAGTTTGTTACGCTATCTGCTGGAGTTTTGTTTTCATTCTGTGTTGAATTATGATCAGGTTGATCTATAGGTCTTTTATATTTTATACTGTGCGGGTTTTGGTCACACTTGGGTATGTGTCTTCTGAGATTAAACGGTCTTCCTGATGACTTGCCACAAAACTCGCAGACATAGGCTTTTTTGTTATAGTGTTGTTCTCTAAGATGCCTACTTTCACTTGTTTTGAGAAGAGGTTGAGAGCATAAACTGCATGTCAATCTAGGCCGGTTGTCTCTGAGGTTTTTTCTTGCCATTGCGCAATTTAACATTATCGGTTTTGCACTCTGTGTGTAAAAGCCAATAGGGATATATTGCTGATAAAGGAAGGTGATAATGTGCCAAAGGTATGAAAAAGATTGTATAAGAAATGGATAGGCGAAGCAAGGAAATCACGAACTTATGAACTTAAAAGAATGTGGAAGATGGATTAAGCGAGATGTTTAGCTTTTAAGCTTATCTGATGGTTGTATGATAAATGAGTGGGGCATCTTTTTTTACTTTTTTTTGGGGTTGTTTTGGCTTCTTACTTTTTTTTTTTATTATGATCTCTGGTATGTTTTTGTCGTGGGGTTTTTTTTTTGACTTTATCAGTGCTTTTGCTTTGGGCTAGCTTTTATACTCCTCGGAGTGAGTAGATTGGGGTTACAGCGGTGGTGACCCGCAGTTTTAAGGTTACGGAAAATTCGAGAACTTCCAACTCTCCGCGTGTTACGTAATGTTGTGAAGGTACACATTGGGTAAAAAGCCATTATTTTAGATGGTCATACAGGGCCAACCAGATTTAGCGCGATTTTAGTTGTCTGAAAATATGTGTGTTTGCAAAAGTGAGAATTTTGTGAAAGCATGCTAAAGCTTCAGTACAAGCAGAAAAAAACTAGTTCCTCCTTCAATTTAGAGACAGTTTGAATTTATTCTAATGTAACTAATGATGGGAACTTTTCAATGGCCATTTTACACTTTTGTGTCCAGTGGGTATTTTGCTTTGGTTAACGTTAGCATAGGAAACATTTCATTTCCTAAATTGCAAACTCTTACGAGCTCCAAACTATCAGCACAAATATCTGTGGCTTGCTAACTTTATCTGCGTTAACTACGGACTTCGTCAGTTTATAAATTGAAGCTAAAAGATCTCCGCCTCCGCCATTACTACCCTAAAAGACAATAGGAGACAGCACAGTGTAAATGCAAAATATTAATGAGATAATAATTCTTACCTCATTTTATTACACTTCGATAAGGTTCTACTTGTTTTATCTTCAAATATAGAGCGGTTTACAAAATATGAAACTCTTCTATTGTTGCTGGCAATTTACCTGTCATGGGGATTTCTCCATCAAATCCCAATAGAACAGTATCTGCTTTTATCATTTTTCCTTAACGTTTTAAGTAATGGTCACAATATGCTGTTTTATATTTGTTTGTGATGTACCAAGCTTGTCTAGTTCTCCTTGACTACTTTCACGAAGTGCGACTTATTCCTAAACCCTTCCGTGCATGTCACATCGTCAGACAGACGCACCCCACAAAATACACGCGTTCTTCACTTGGACATACAGTGAATGAGGTTAGCACAGTGCAAGTTAGTTGCAACATAACAGATTAACAATAATGATTCAGCACACTGCTAGACAAAACAATATACGAGGTTAATACCTTCATTAAGTAGAGAAATGGTTGGAACTTGACTTATTAAAAGTGTTACAATAGTTAAGATAATCTTTTGAGCAGAAACTTATTTTCTATGGTATAACAAGTAACTGCGCGGCAACAATCTTGTGCCAAGCCAACATAATATATATCTTCTCTGGCAACCTAGTGAGTGACAAATTTTACAAATGTAAATTGAGTACTTTTTACCAACTTTAAAATGGTTAGCAGAAAGTAGAATTTACAAAGTAGCAAATGCTTTCACAATGTACTTGCGTTGCGTATTGTACGTTTTATTGTCTACTATTTCAAATGTTTAGTCTAACGGCTCACACACACATAGAGACACAAATATACTAACCTTTACACAACACACTACAAGCAATCAAGTTAGTTAGCTGAAACAAATAACCTTTGGTACTTATGCGCCCCAGAATCTGATCTGCTTTCTTCTCTTTTGTCTCTTTTCTGGTCGATGTCCCAGTTACGCTATAGTATTTGCACAAAGAAAAAAAGCAACATATATAAACATTTATGGGACACCCCTGAGCCACTTTAGGACAATTCAGAGCCAAGTTTTGCTAAAATAAATTGTTCCAAATTATTTAATTAACGTGTGTGTGTGTGAGGTTGTTCTTTACGGCTCAATTTGGACTCCATACTGGGAAAAAACACCAAACCCTGGGAACGTTGTTCTTTCTTTGTCAATCGGTCTGTTTAATCACAGCAGGTGACACAATAAAGGAATATTCCCTGCTCACTAGTTTCGGTTAGACAAATGATAAGTGGAGCTTGTTAAGCATAATTTTTCTGGGAACCAAACTGTGGTTTTCAATTTCCATTAGACAAAAAGGACTGGCATGCTTATTTGTTTCAAACAATCACTGCCAATCTGCCAACAGTTTGTATGTTGGCTTTTCAGAACTGCATAGGAAGTTTTATAATTATAATCTTTTTTTTTTTTTCAAACATAAATTTGAGGGTTCCTTTACTATTAAATCTTTTATACCGGTAAAAAAAAATAATTATCTTGTTTATGGCACGGCTTGTTTGAGAATATATGCTTCGGGGAAATGTCAAACGCGCTTTTTGCTAAATTAAACTTTTTTGAGTTGGAGACCCGTGGTTAGCCGAGGATATAAGCACTAAATTGAAGATATACTAGGACGGTAAACATGTACTGACTCTGGTGATTTACCTTGAATTTTTCTTGTTGGTTTGTTTTCACCAATATTTGGCAGATGTCATAGACATGTTACAAGAACAAGGGATTCTGTTTTTGCTTGCTAACAAAATGATAAAAATCTGTCATCTCTCCGGATTTACGTTCTTTTGTAGCTGTTTATATTTCATTCTCTTTGCTAAAAACAAACAAGTACGGTTATTTCCAGGCCTTCAAATTAAAATACTATTTCAGACAGTATACAAAAAATTTCCTATTTTGGAACGAAAACCTCAGAATCTATAATGTCTCTGCAGACATGACCCACCATGTACAACTTACTTCATGTTAGACAGGTTGCAAACGTCCGCTGGATGCGGGACAGTAAAACTCCAAATCGTAAGCTGGAAAAAGATGACCTTTAAAATTTTGACTTTCGGTATGTCCCGCATGTGTCTTGCGAAGTAAAACAATGAAAAATTTAGTGCTGCGCTGCAGTTCAATAATGTTATAGTTGTCCCACAGTCTTTTCGCCAAGGGTTTAACCGGGCTTGAAACGCTTCTATTGATTGCTGAATTTTTTGCGCGCGCCATTTTTTTTTTTTTTTTTTTTTGCAAAGCGGTGGAGAACAGAAAAGATGTTATATGCAACTTATATGATACTGGGAGCAGCAAAGTGAAGCAGTGGTGAGAGCGTCAGTATCACCATAAATGCGAAGCAAAGTTAATTTGTTTTATTACCATTACTGGCTATATATATACGACCTATGCCAAATAGAGTTTTGCAACTGGTGGAGGTGCCATACAGATGACGTCTTAGTCTGTAAGAAAAGTAAAGAAGTCTTTTGAGCTAGTTTGCAAAAGGTAAGTTAGGGAAAACTTTCAAATAACGCCTCTTTTCACTATGACGATGACTGAGCAGGCAACTTGTGCTCACTTCCACGGCCATTGTAAAGGGGTTTTAAGTCCCAGGACGGCTGATCAATTACGACGAGCTATTAAGAAAATATCGACCATCAGCACGAGCTAAATTTTGCATAACCGGCAAAATTTAAAAATAAATAATAAAGATCAAGAGAATACTACGTGAGTGCTTGAATATGTCTTCATCTCGAAACTGGACAATTGCACAGGTCACATGTCACAACCACGCTTGATATCATTTCAAATTGAGAGAAATAGTGCTGTTAGACCGCATTGGGCCTTGGGAACCAGCAGTGCGGATAAGTTTCATAAATAACCGGACATAAGTAAATATAATCCCCGGCAGATATGAGCCAAAAGACAAAACTCTTAGAGAGGCGTTATAATTAGCACAGCATCACATCACTGTTTTGCTTTTACAAATTTTGTAGCGTTCAAAAGACTCAAGACTCAGTGTGTGGAAACCATTTGAAATTTCTCATCTCCAGGAAACCATAAGTTTCAGCCTGGCCTGTGCATTGAGAGCAGCGAGAAGCTCTGGGTTTTGCCAAATTTTGTCTCCGTTAACGAAATATTTGTACACAACATTAAAGGCAGTTTTTGAATATACCCGTTGGTTGTCCTACAAAATCACTATCTCGTCTATTAAGCTTAGCCAAAGTATAACTGTTCAATGTAGCAGCCCCCAGTACCTTTAACGCAGGTGAACTGGCCATAGTACAGTATTTCACAGCACCTTTAAGTCTGGTTTTTTTCGGAACCCTCAAAGCTGATCTAAAATGGCAACAGTCATGAATCAATTTGCTTTGTCTGGACATGAATGTGACAATATCTAAGTCGTCCAAATATCACCACATATAAGGGTGTAAACACCCCCTTTCTCAAGGGTGCAAGATACTTATTGTTTTTCTTGAAATTTTCGGAATGGCGCTGAGCAAGCAGATTGATATCTTTGCGTCTCAACTTTCGCATCACTATTTTTTTTACATTACTTCTAAACACTCGAGTCATATTCATCTTCTTTGCTCTCTTCTACAACACCAATTGTGCCAATTCAAGCACTGATTACTGCTGGTACACTGTCTGTGGCGGACATAAACATCTAGTGAATAACAATTGTTAGTTATGCTGCTTCGAGGCGGTAGCAATATTTACCAGCACTTGGGTCGGTTGCTGATGAGCCCCAGATTTGGCTTCAAGATAACGCCTCTCCAATTGCACTCACAAAATATCTCACCACCAGGAGTCCGCCTTTCGTCTTCCTTGTCATTATTATCATTCGTTAATAATGGCAAAAAGCCTGTACAGGGGTTTCGCTCTTCATACCAGCAGCAGCGTCATCATCGTCAATATAGCAATCATAGCGCTGCCGCAGGTAGCGATGCCTTTTACGGATTCAGTTCTAATTACATGAAACTCGCTGGTCTTGGAGCATCAATTATAGTGGGATACTACGCCTATAAAGAAATTACTCAAAGAAAAAAGGACAGCTCAATAATACACAATGATACCGCCAAGCATAAAGGAAGTGACCTCGTTAGTCGAACCGTGGATGAGCCGGAATCTAAAGATGCCGAGACATTCGAGCTGGGACTTTACATAATGTCCCAAAAAGAGATTCAAGAAGCACAGGACGAATATAGAAATGACAGGTTATCCAAAGGTCCATTTTATCGTAAATGGTTCTTCACAGTAAAGTTTTTCCTTGACGATTACGTCATTGAGCCAGCATTGACTACCGTGAGATTTATGGAATTAGCATTGATATTCGTGCCGTTATTAGTATCCTATCCTATTTTAGTGAACATTGGCCCCAAACAAAAAAAATGGTCTAATAATCGACTTGGGAAATTGTACTGGAATAAGTTTTTGAGATTTTGTATCGAAATGGCAGGACCTTGTTTCATCAAATTAGGTCAATGGGCTGCTTCGCGTACTGATATTTTCAGTAAAAATTTGTGTGAAGAATTGAGTGGGTTGCATTCAAATTCTAAACCGCATTCGTTCAGACAAACAAAAAAAATCATTTGCGAGAATTTCGAAGTGGATAACTTTGAAGAAATTTTTGATGAGTTTATCAAGAAACCAGTTGGGGTTGGGTCAATTGCTCAAGTTCATGTTGGTAAACTTTCAAACAAGTATTTGGCCAAGATTGACGAAGATGTGGATAAAATTGAACAACAACGTAAACTTGAATTGCAAAAAGCAGAAGATCAGCAACAATTGGCCCCTGGAAAACTAATCAAGTCCAAGATTGAAAATTCTAAGAAGATGATTGCTGACTTGAAGGAAAAATTCTCGCTTTACAAGTACCATAACCCAAAGCCTCACCAATGGGTGGCTATCAAGGTCATGCATCCCCATGTGGAAGTGAAAATTTCTCGTGATTTGAAAATTATGAGGTTTTTCGCCAACATCATTGACTACATTCCTACCATGGAATGGCTATCACTACCGGAAGAAGTGGAGCAATTTACGATGTTTATGAAGTTACAATTGGACTTGAGAATTGAAGGCATCAATTTGAACAAATTTAGTCAAAATTTTGGCCAGAAGGAATTGAAGAAGAAGTATGATTTGATCAACGAAACCAAGTTGCAAATCAAGTTTCCTAAACCGTACTTGAAATGCTCTGGCAGAGAAGTGTTGGTGGAAGAGTATATGCATGCTATTCCAATTTCCGTGATTTTGGACTTGACTAGACACGTTAAAGATCAAATTGAAGAAAAACAGCAAACTGGTAGAGACGCAACAGCAGAGAAAAATTTCATGAAATTGAACAAAATCTTGTCTAACGAAATTCTCGACTCTTTCTTGCAAATGCTTATCTTGGACAACTTCATTCATAGTGACTTGCATCCAGGAAATATTTTTGTTAGATTTTTCAAAATCAACAACGACGATGAAGAATTGATACTGTCCCCAGAAGACAACAAGGAAGTAACCTTAGATATGCAAACCATCACTACGGAGCTTTTAAGGATTGATAGAAACAACACAAAAAACAAAAATTACGATAAGCTTTTGCTGTCATTTAGCAAATTGTACGACGAAGGATATCAACCCGAAGTGTGCTACCTTGACACTGGCTTAGTAACAGAACTAAATGAACGTGACCGAGTGAATTTCTTGGAACTTTTTAAAGCCTTGTCCATGTTTGATGGGTTCAAAGCAGGCGAGTTAATGGTGGAAAGATCAAGAGACCCTGAAAGTGCCATTGATCGAGAGATTTTTGCATTGAAGACACAGAGATTAGTCAGTACCGTTAAGGATCGGACTTTCACGTTGGGAAACATTAGTATTGGCGATTTGTTGGATAAGATGTTGAGTATGGTGCGCCAGCATCATGTAAAGATGGAGCCCGATTTTGTCAATGTTGTGGTGGCGATATTATTATTAGAAGGCATAGGTAGACAGTTAGATCCAGAATTAGATTTATTTGCAAGGTTAGTATGGGCGTTTATCTTTGGAATACCTACATCCCAGGATATAACGTTTTTGAAATAAAAAGTTTTGATTTGATTTATTTGCTCTTTTTTTT
>JXWR01005573.1_pt1 | contig 12122 bp, 2 predicted proteins | sample 315541 | NCBI WGS metagenome assembly JXWR01 (sample SAMN03273951, study PRJNA271842) | soil metagenome | isolation source: rice field ambient CO2 | place: India: CRRI Experimental farm Cuttack,Odisha-753006 | collected 2013-12-17
TTAAAAAAAAAAAAATATTATAATAAAGTACACGCGATAAAACTAAAAGTAAATTAAATTGAACACAAAATGAGCAAAACATCACAGCTCATGAAAACATGCATGAAAAGATATAGCAACTAACAAAAAATAGCTTCAAGTTCATTTCACTTCACCACTACTCATCCAACTAGAGCCTTTTCGATACCATCTATCAAATCATCAATCGACTCAATTTTCAATCCACAAGATATACTAATCAATTTACGATAATTATTCATCTTTCGACTAATAGTATGTGAAAGCATTCTAGCAGTAAGATACTTAACTTTTTCTTGCCTTTCAATTTGCAATATTGACAATTCTTTCAAAAGATCAATTTTCTCTTGCAATAACGCATCTTTATCCTTGGATTCTTCAGAAATGAGAATATCTTTGATAGCTTTTTCGTTATCACTTTCACTCTTTTTGTGATTTTTGGAAGCCACTATGGCAGCAGCGGCAGCAACAGCACGTTGTTCTTCCTTGATAACGAAATCAGCAATGCTTTTAGCTTGGGATCGCTCGATCACTTTAGCCAAAATTTCATCCTTGTCAAATAATTCTCGTTCAGTGTCAATAAGCTTCTCGTTGAGTTCTTTTTGCATCTGTTCATTATCTAAATCACTGCCGCCATCGATATTATCATTGTTCTGATCATTATTAGACCCAGTAGGCTCAGTTGTGAGGATGCTTTTTAATGCTTCTGAGTCATTTGGATCATTTGGATCGAAAATCATTGATAAGGCATTACGAATATGCGCATCAGTAACGCTAGAATCAGAAGTAATTTTTTCAAGCAAATCATGTCCTTCTTTGCTTTGCTTGTCCCAATTGCTTAAATCAGAAGAAATTGCTCCTTCAAGTTGGCTAAATTTCTCCAAACACATTGTTTTGAATTTGTTCAAGTCAATTAATGACTTAACCGACGTCGTTCCCTTATCTGCGGAAGATGTGCCTGTGGCTGTGACTAAATCTGTATTATCATTATCATTATCGTTAGCCACTGAAACAAAAGGATGTTGCTGTCGACGGTTACCATTGATTGGCGTCGTAGTAGTCCCATTCAACTCAGGTAACTCGCTTTCATCAAATACATTCACACTTAACTCTTTGGTAATCTTTTTCAAAGGAGAATTTTCTTTTGAAGCACCTGGAGCAGTTGCTAAGGTGAAATCATGATCAGTAGAATCAATGGAGAAAAAATTATCATCGAAGTTAATTCTTCTCATAGGTGAAACCATAGGAAACTGGCTAGTCGTCGTTGAAGACTTTCCAGCGCTATCCAAGATACCAGGAACAAGACCATTCCCATTCGCATTACTACCTAAAAATTTCGGGGTGTTTGTAACTTTTAGTTGAGGTGGTGGCTGTGGTTGTTGCTGCTGTTGATGATGGCTCAAATCTGGAGTCTTAATAAAAAAGTTTTCTTTATTGTTATTGTAATCAGCCACCATGTAGTTATTAGTGCTATAAGCTGCTGCAGTGTTAAATATATTCGAATTCACATGCAGATGGCCTGCACCTCCTGCTCCACTACTGCCATTAATACTGCTGCTACCCATCAAAGTACTAATAGGATAATTCAAGCTACTAAGCATGTTGAACGGAGTTTCACCATGAGCATTAATGATGGTCAAATCAGCGCCGTTGTCAATAAGAGCCTTGATCAAGGCATCATTTCTTGATCTAATAGCCAAATGCAAAGGCGTATCCCCATCAACATCACGATGACTAAGGATCATGCGAATAAAATTGTCCTTCTCATTATCAATGTTCACTGCTTGTGCATCAGCAGCAGCAGTGGCGGCACCAGTTCCGGTAGAGCCGCTTTTCTTGGACTGCTCGCGTTTCAATTTCAACATCTGCTCATTGCAAAATTCATTCTGCTTCTTAATCTCATCAAGAACAATGTTGAAATAGTAGTAGATACTTTTAAGCTTGGATTTAATTTCGGAAAATTGACATAAATAATGTAAAATCAATCGATTATTCTTATCAGGCTGATACAAAGACGCTTTCAAGTACTCCAATATCTGCAAAAAATTACGTTTTTCATAACAATTATTGAACGTCACTAGTCTGGATAATGGATTCAATCCCAACGCATTTTGCACTAATGGGTTAGCGTTTTTTGAAACAAGAATCGACACGAGCTTCAAATTACCCATTGCAGCGGCCCAGTGAAGTGGTGAATGGCCCTCACTATCTATTGGGTCGTCAATTTTGAAATCTACTGGAGGATTAAGGACAAATTCGGGAATGTTGTCTTCAATGCCTTGACTGAAATATTCAATAAACTTTTTACTATAGCTAAAACTTTTTGGGTCGTCATCTCCTAGAGGATAATTGGAATGATGTGCTTGAGAATGTTGTTGCTGTTGTTGTTGTTGAGGGTGCAAATCTTTAACCGCTGTGGTGTCTTGCTCTTTCATTGACTCATCAATATCATGAGGCCATCCAATTTGGGACCCGTCGTGCTGCGTATGCTGAGTGTGTTGTATGGGCTGTGATTGTTGGTGTTGAAGATGATGAGGCTGTGGCGGTTGTTGTGGTTGCTGAGCTTGAGGCGGTAGCTGTTGCTGGAAAGTAATGGGCTGTTGTTGTGGCTGAGGTTGAGATGACTGTTGTTGCAAACGCAACTGTGTTTGCGGTTGGGACTGCGGCTGTTGGTGCTGCAACCTCTGCTGCTGCTGCTGTTGTTGTTGTTGTTGAAATTGCTGCTGAATTAATTGCTGATGAGGATGCTGCTGTGATTGCTGAAATTGTTGTTGCTGCTGCTGTTGAATAAGATGGATATTTTGATTATTAACCATTTGGGGACCTATTTGTTGCGCATACGGATTTGTTTGCAGGGCATTGGTTGGAAATTGGGGGAACTGCGGCGTCACTGCTGAACTTGGAGTCGAGTTTGACACGAAAGTGAGAAATTGACCCTGATTAGCACTCGCAGCACCAGCAGTATTATTACTATTATACAATTGAGGCTGTTGTTGTTGCTGTTGTTGCGGCTGCGGCACTAGCAGATGTTGACGTTGTTGTTGTGCTTGAATGTTAAACTGAAGACTACCAGGAGTGCCTGGATGATGTTGATGATGCGGCGTTGCAGTAAATGGCGGCTGAAGGCTGAGATTTGTAGCAATGGACATTTTTTTTTTATTGTTAAGTTTTTTCCTCTTTGACGGCGTAGAACTATGGTGTCTTGCTTTATTTAACTTAGGCAATTGATTATCTTCACTAGGTACGTAGTTTAATATAGGAGCAAGTTCGCCAATTAAGCCATGTTTTTCAGCTAACTTTTTCGCCACATCCAAGGGAACCCACGTACCTTGAAATCTACCATTACCACCTTGAATTTTTTGGTGTACGCCTGTCTGAATATCACGTTCTAAAATTCTAGTTCGCTGTGCTTTTGGGAACTTCGCTGCTTTCAAAACCTGAGTGGAATTTACCCAATCATCTGAACATCTTCTCATGAGTGGTATGCCTTCTATGAATGTTTCGTATACGTCAACACCAGAATACGTGGCGATATAGAGGGTTGGGTCACCGTTTTCGTCCACTGAATTTGTTGCCGTATTCACCTTTGCAGCAGCTGCTGTTGTAGCAGACGTATCGCTGTTTGGCTTTTCAGCCGATGTTATTGATCCAGCAGCAGTTACACCAGTAGGCTGATCGCTAGTGGCCGTGGTGCTTTGGCTTCCAGCTTCATCTTCTTGTTTCAGGTGTTCAAACAGATCGCCTTCCATTTCTTTTTCAATTGATGATTCTTTCTCTGACGGTATTGACAGTTCTGATTCCTGCAGCTGCACATTTTGCAGTTTCTGAGGACCATTGTTCGTTTGTGACTCGCTGACTTTCATTTTATATGTATGATGTTGAAATCAAATTATGGTTTTTGATGGCCTAATAAATTGTAAAAATTAGTTGTCCGATAATATTCAACGCAAAGAGATTCAATATATGATAGAAGTCATAAAAAAATATTAGTCTGAAAAGAGCCTGGTAAAAAGTGAAATGTGTATGATAAGAGATTGTCCTTGTGTATAATTAATATAGATTGGCTTATAGTATCAATAAAAAAGAATTGAAATTAATATTTTCTCAGTAAGCTTTAAAATTGAGATATAGTACTTGATTATAGGTTCAGAATAAGAATGTTAGGCATATCGTCCTTCCACTCAAGATGCCGGGTATGCTAATGTCCGGAGATCAGCTCAATTTGGATAAATGATATTGTCTCCTAAGTTATTATTCACTATTTTCTGCTTTAGAAATGGTGTTGTGTTATTGATAAAAAAGCAGTCCGAAACGTTGAACGCTCCTCTTTGAGTTTTTCAGTATCAATAAAGACTTGTATTTTTGTTTTTGCTTTCAAGTAGAATAAATGCTAACACTCCTGAATTTCGATTATTAGAATACAGTTTTTTCTAGTTTTTCCAAGCGAGTCTCGAAATAATGCCGCGCGCGAAAATAAACTTGAATCAGTATTTTTGATATTTTCACAAAACTAAACGCACTCTAGGGGAAAAAGAATAATGGAGAGCTCTGATAGGCTTAATTTCAAAAAATCGATGTCTATATGAGATACAATGGTGATATGTCAATCACTTGAAAATGACAGTAAACGCGTCTTGTAGGAATTTGTATTATAGCGGTACAATTGATAAACGCCCAGTATAAAAAAACAACTGATTTTTTCTAGTGGTGCTTTTCTTGCTGTTTTGCTCTAATTTAAACTAGGTCTAAAACAATGACACTTTAACAAAAAAATTGAATAATAATTTTTTAAAGTGCCTATTGCGATATGGTAGCTTAGCGTTTGAACTAATGTAAGAAAAATGTGTGGAACTGGAAGTGGAAGTGGAAATGGAAATTGAAGTTCGCGACCAAAGGGCAAGCACTTATATGTGCGCAAATATGCGGATATGTGGTATGTGTATAAGTTTCTCGATGATGCCACGCTCCTGTGAATATTTGTGGTGGTGATGGGAAAGAAGAAAGAGGATGGCGGATGGGAGATGGCTTGAGATTGGGTAATGTGAGACAGTCGGCCAGTGTATCAGTCCAGGCAGCTATCAATCATACAACAACGCTGTAACCAACACAGGAAAACGAGAGGAACGGAGACTGCCGCTGAGAATGAGACTGGCTGGACGACAAAACGTAAACACTCGCCGATGGCCCAAAGGAGGCGCCAGGGTAACGCACCGAGCACCTGGAGCTTTGGAGCCGACACCACCGTTACTACTATAGTAGTACACTGCTACGACTATGGTGCACCGCTCCCACCATTATAAACATTATCAATTCTCGTTGGTAAACAATATTTTGCAACATCGCTTTCCGCTGGCCTCTGCTATTCATGGAAACCCCACCTCTTTGCCGTTCAAACTCTCAGTAGAGATATCCGGTATATAACAACACGGTGCTTTAAAGCATAGTGTAGCAGCCGCACAATTAGTGCTAAACGCACTATTTTGAATCTCAGCATCAGCTAAGCACTTGCCGTAACGGTTCAAAGCTTAGCTAAGCAAGACAAGCAATCCCAACATCAACCAATTAATCTGTTTGCCAGTAGTCTGTCTGCCAGCCTGCCAACAGTTAGCCAGTCGTTATCCCAGCCCGAAGTAGCACACTGATAATGGTTGGCTATACTGTAGCACAGATTACTCAGCCAAAAGCAATATGTGAGACTTTTTTTTTTTTTCTTTTGCTCTTTAACGGCCTGCTGCAGCGTGTGCATAAAATAGAATTTCAATGAAGAGTTTCATGGGATCCGTCTAAGTTGCGCAGATTGTACGCAGCATTAACATGATAGCCATCAGGTGTTTGATTTGGTAATGGCGGCCAGTTTGTTTTAAGGGTATTGCGGCCAATCTAATTATCAGCTAATTAGATTTTTTGATTATATTTGAAAAAATTATTCTGCTAAACAATGCCATCCTTAAACTTGCCCAACATTCGCTACATTTGAAACTTTGATTGATCGACATATTGGCAAATATGAGTTCTAATTGTACGTTGCGAGATACTCAGCATATACAGATCCAGACAGACTATATTATAGTGTAGTATCGTTCAGTTTTAGGGCGGAATTCCAAATAATGTCAATTTTTTTTTTTTTATTCAACCGCTAAGATCGTTAAGTTTCTTCTTTTTCGCGTGAGCCTCGGTAGAACCAAATCCAAAAGAAAACATTCAATTGAACTAAGCGCTCTTAACGTACAGATGTGATTTTCGATCCGTGTCACATTACTCGCTAAATGTTGATTTTGCAGATTTCCCGAGCTCCACCTATCCATGTTTTTTTTTTCTATTGAAGTGGGCGTTCAACTTAGGCGCCATTACATTGGAACAAGCGCACATATGCGTCTAGGAGCATACAATTCACGTGAACTCCAGAGTCTAACAAATATCGAAAAGTGCCAAAATATTGAATGAGGTTAATATGAAGATGTCCTGTCTTCGCTTTTTGAACTAAATTATTAATAGCTTTGAGCCAAACCAGCAATAACACTGAATTTATGATTCTAAAGCACTATACATTAAATACCGAGAACACTTTTGGGTCAAAGAGATAATATTCGAAGACTAATTGCACTTGAAACTTGAGCACTAATCAGCATTTCTATCCTTAGCGCTAATGAGGACTTGACTTTTTTTAGACGCTGACAAAAAATATTTTTTCTCTTGATAACCTAGAATGAGCTATGGGAACTCCATACCAAATTCTAAGGTAGAGCAAGACAGCAGGAATGTTCAAGCATACACCAGTGAAGATATGAGTTCAAACTCTGATCATAACAATAGAGAAGTTGTGCAGCATCAATATAATCAGTCCATAGAACAAGCGCCAAAAAGCTTGAGAACGTACGGGGATACTGAAATAGCAAGCCAGAGACAATTACAACCAAAATTGTATGGGGATGGTGCTTACAATAGAGCGCCTCCAAGATATGCTCGTCCACGATTTTCACATCCGAATCAACATCATAGTCGATTCTCTAGCCCGCATTCACAACCACCACCACCACCACCTCCTCCTCCTCCTCCTCGTTCTCAGCGGCTACCGCCACACCAGCGCTTTTATCGTGGTCCTCCTCCAAGACGGCCTGAAAGATCTAATAGGCCAAGTCATTATGACCGACCAATTTATGGTGTGCGCGGGTATCTGTCACATAGGCCGCCCCCACTGCTGGATTACAGCCGTCGGGTTCCACAATATCATCCGTCTTTTAATAGTAGACCGGTGCCCGATATGAATCCATACTATCAAAACAGACCTACAAATTCATATCCTTCTTCTATGTCTCAACAACATCATAAGAGTGAAAATCATTTATACTCTAATGATGATACCGGATTGTCAGTTTACGAAGTCACCGAGGAAGGAGAGCCAACAGAAACAGTCATTTTGACCCATCAAAGGGTTGATCAGGGACAATCAAGTACTAAACTTGAAAGACTTTCTAACAATGGAGATGGTCAGTCTTCACATCTAAGTATAAATAGCCCAAATGGTTCAGATCGAAATACAGATGCAAATGTTGACCATACAATTAATAGCCAATACTGGGCTTCTCATCCAGGTCGTTATCACGACTATGACTTTCCTTCCCCTGACTATCACGACTATCACGACTATCAGTATGCTAATTCTAATATTGATGAACAACATCATGGCTATGATGATGAACCAAGCGAGGACCAAACAGTAACGTATGAAAGGAAACACATTCATGGACGACAAATTAAGCAAATCACATATCACGGTGAGCCACGAGACGCGGAAGAAGATGCTACGACAGGCACTTCCTCTAAAGATTTGGATACTGAGCAGGAAACGCATACAGAAGAGAGTAATGGAGTCAAGGCTCTTGCGGAATCTGGCGATTGCTGGGATGATACAAGCATGCAAAAGGATAGCAAAGATACTCAGGCACCGTCTGAAGATTTAAAGCACGAAGAAATAATTACTGGTAGTGATGTGGACGATAACAATCAAGCTGAAGATCATGTAGCTCTAGATAGAAATCGCGTTTACCTAGAAGAGCTGATGAAAGAAGTGCAAGCGCTTAATCAGTCGATATGGGATAAAGATAAGATTACTTGTTATATTGAAGACAAAGCTCGAAAATTGGAAGCTGAATTTGAAAAAGTGTATGAGAAAGCACAAACGGAAGCAATCGAGGTAAAGCGTAAAGTTATAATGGAAGATTTTCAAAAAAAGAAACAGTTAAGGAACTTGGTACTGACGGCGCATAACATCAATAACAACGAGTTTACTAAAATACAGTTGTTTGCTGCTATTGATGGCCGCTATGCTCCGCGTGACGAAATTGCTGAACGAAATGCACTGCTTTTGGCCTTTGATGAAATGCATAACAAGAAAGATGCTTCCTCATACGGGTTTTTTGAAAACGCACTACTATTTATCCGCGCTCGAAACTTTGCTGCTAACCATAATCATGAAAATGGGCCTGCTACGCTCGAGCGGCTTAAGCGTAAGTTCCGCGATGATGAACAAAAGATCGATAAAGAAACTATATCTAAACGGAGTAAGATTAAAAAGGATATAGAGGAAAAACAAAAGAAGTCAAGAATAGAAGAAAAGCTGAGAAAGGAAGCTCTTGTTGCGAGACAAGAAGCAAGAGAAAGTGTGCAGGTGGAACAATTGAAGAAAGAAATGTTGGAAAAGGAAAAGGCTATGTTAGAAAAACAGATTTTTTATGGAGAATTGATAGCTGAAGGTAAAAGAAAGAAGGAGGAGAAGGAAATGATTACAGAAGGTCGACTTGAGAAAGAGAAGTTTGAAAAAGAGAGAACTGATGAGATAATTGAGACAGAACGAGATCAAAAAGAAGCAATGGCTCAAATTCAAAAGTTTAAAAAAGAAGAATTTGAGAAAGGAGAACAGGAAAGAAGTAAGGAAGTATTAGAAAAGGAAAAGGTTGAAGAGGAACAGCTTGATAAAGAAGAATTGGAACAAGAGAGAATTTGGAAAACTAAATTAGAGAAAAATAAACTAAACCAAAGTTTTGAAAAACTTGCCAAAGAGCTTACTGGAAAACAATTTCAGAAAGCGAATGACGAGAAAGAGAAAGCTGAAAGAGAAAAGCTTCAAAATGAGAAAGTAAAAAAAGAAGCAATAGAGAAAATTGAGCGTGAACGCATCTTGAAACAAAGCAGAGAAAAAGTAGCACTTGAACAAGAGAAGCTCAGAAAACAGAAAGAGGAAAAAGAAAGGGAAATGGCAGAAGCTCAAAAAAGACATGATACTTTGGTCAGGCGAAAGGTGGAAAAGGGCGTAACAGAACTCAACTTTAAAGAAACTCAGCCAGATAAGGCGAAGACGAAACTAGAACTTGCAAAAGGTGGGAAGCCCTTCATTGCAAGCTCAACACAAGTTAAAAGAGAGGATAAACAAATACAGAAGGGATTATCATACAAAGAAAGACCCGTGCCTGTTAGAAAAATTAGTATAGATTTTAAGGGTCAATCTAAGATCTTAAGAAAACAAGATACCACCCAGCAAAGCAGCTTAAACAGAAAATTAACGACAGTAGCGTCAGTTCAAGACACGAGACCAGCATTGAATAAAAGGCCGACATCAATTGCACCATTTCCAACAGCCAAGAAATCTACATCAATAAGTCTTCTTCCAGATATGACACCGAAAACCAATAAGAACTCACCCACAGCAACTTTACTTCCAGACTTTACCTCTACAATAAGTCATAACGCTCATAGAGAAGAACCTAGCGCAGACCAAAATAAATCAAATATTAAATCTTCTAATGAAACTCTTGATACCAAGGAAACCACGCCACAGAATGCTAGTTCGGCGTCTAAGGCGGATATTGATAGGTCATCAAATGGTATTGAACAGAATAAAAAAGACGAGCCTTTGGATTTAAATAATGGAAGGGTTCTACCTGGTATGGCCACTAGAAATAATTCTTCAAAAAACAATGAATCTTCTTTGGCCGGCTCAAGAGTTTCTCCCGAATATTTACTGGAAAAAGAAGAGCAATTACGAAAAAAATTAAAAACTGCCATGGTGAAACCAGTTTCAAAAGTTGATGCTCAAAAAGATAATGAAGCTGTTTCTCTTACAACTATAAATCCCGAACAACTGAAGCGTAGTGTACTTAATGGCGAAATTGTCGAGCTTGACCAAGAGATTGGCAACTTGCAAAACTCAGTCACCAAAGAGCGAGCACTAGCTGCTAAGAATAAAGCAAATGCTGAGACCACTAATGATGGAGAACCGAAATATTCGCCAAAAATGAATCATGCTGTAGCTAAAATTGATGTATCAGCGAAAAGTAGTGCAATACCAGTCAACGATGAGGAGCCTGCTCCACTGCAAGTTTTTCTTAATGGTGCGAAAAATGCCGCTGTTGAAAAACCTCAAATTACTAAAAGCATTGATACTTTGGTAAAGCGATTGGAGATTACAGGAGTTACCGAAGTGAAACCAAAACCAAAGGTGTCAACAGTCAAAGATGAAACGGAAAAAAATAATGGAAAGGCATTACTTGAGCAAGAACTTGCAAGAATCACGAATGCTGGTATACCTCAACATGTTTCTATCAATTCTAGCGAGGAAGGAAATGAAGAAAAACTTGGTAGTGACACACGCTTAGAACCATTTGTGGAACATTTAGAACTGAGAAATTCTGCTATTGCTGAGCAAAAGGGGCGTCAGTATCCTAAGCGACTCAAGACATTGTACGGTTATGCTGGTACTGGGATCAGTAACCAAGGAGCTAATTATCAAGGGTCTAACTATCATGGACCAAGCCAGGCTGGGGATTACCATAGTCAATCTTTGCTGTGGAAACCCATGCATGACAAACACACTCCAGGTCCAAAGCCTCACTATTCAGCAAATTTCTATCCGCAGTATAGGCAATATGAATCATATATTCCTCCATCAAAAAAGAAAAAATATATACCTATTGATAATCAAGAATCAAATCCAACATTAAACTCACAAGTGGAAAAACATTCATCAAAAGAGATTTATTTCCCAAGTACTGATCGTACAGTTGTTACACCGGTTACTCTGCCAACTACGGAATTGCCTCCCCAGCATAAATCTCAACAGCAGCTACCATTACCGCAGACACAGCAATCACAACAGTCACAAGGGCAGCTGCAACCGCAGCCTTTGCAACGGTTTTTTAGTGACAAAAGGCCAACCTTGACTCAAAAGCCATTATCAAAATCAAATTTCAAAAAAATTATTACTAGCAACAACAGCAGCAATACCAATGATAGCAACAAGCGGAAGGTTTCGGTATCCTGGAATGAGGAAGTCAAATTTGTGAAATTTGATGAACTGGATAGAATTGTGGCTAAGGGCAAATCTAAAATCAAAGATGCACTGCCTCATAAGCATGCTATTAAAGATATAGAAAATCCAGCAGAAATTCGGAGTGCAATTCAAAGAGCACAAGTGGAAAACGAAGGTCTGAGCGAAAAGCGCCTAAATAATGAACGGGCATGATTATTAACTTTGATGGTGTGAGCTTTTTGATTTATGTGTTTGTTTCCCTTTTTTGTACTTTTGTAAGTTTGCCTGGAACTCTAACAATATTTTGCCAAATACATAGAAAGCTAGATGTTCGAAAAAAAAAAAAAAAAGGATTTTACTGTTCAATGATAGCTTTCCCCAACTAGAAAGAGAATGATGAGTATATCAAACTATAAAAATTAATAATCTGCAAACCAACATAAGTGTCAATGGTCTGATTCCAGAAATCGGGATCTGCCAACATGTCCATGATAGGCTGAAGTACTGAGCAAGAAAGGATCTCTCTGATCACCACATGCACAGGCCCACTTTGAATTTCCTTTTTTTCAATCACCAAAGGTAAGACGCGATCCAGCAGCTGTCGAAGATAGGCAATCTCGGTTGGTTTTGTTGTTACTGCACCTGTCGTCAGGGCAGCATGTAGCTTTCCCTGACGTCTAGGGTAACACAGCGATAACTGTGTTGGGAATTACAGGGTTCTAGGTAAAACCCGTCGTTCTTCGTTCTCTTCAGAGCTTCTTCTTCTTTTAGTCGGGTCTCTTCTTTCAGCCTCAGCATG
>JXWR01003429.1_pt1 | contig 12115 bp, 6 predicted proteins | sample 315541 | NCBI WGS metagenome assembly JXWR01 (sample SAMN03273951, study PRJNA271842) | soil metagenome | isolation source: rice field ambient CO2 | place: India: CRRI Experimental farm Cuttack,Odisha-753006 | collected 2013-12-17
TGGGTATGAGCGACGATAGTAATAAAGTATGTGCATCAAACAGAAAAAAAAAAAGGCAAATTAAAGTATAAAAGAATAAAAATTAAAATAAAGTAGAAAACAAACAAAAAAAAAAGGTTTGAAGATATCATTATTAGTATAATATAGTATAATATAGCAGATGATCCTGGGAACAGGAAATGTTCTAGGATTATAGTTAATAAAATAATACAATGTCTTTTTCTTAATAAAAGAAATAACATTTTAAAAACAGTGACAAACAAACAAAAAAAGCGAAAGACTGTTTGCCATTTTGCCATGATCATGCTACTTGTTTGTTTTATCCCCAAGCAATGAAATGACCTTCAGCGAAATTAGTATCCAAAAAAATTGCGCAAGTAGTTTTCCGAAGAAAATTCAATATAATATTCTCTAGTAGGATTATACTGATACGCATTATACTTGAAAATTCTGGCATGAGGTCTATTACAAGTCTTGAGAAATTTGCGGTATAATAACTCACAACCGTCATTTTTATGACAGGTCAATATATGGTTAGAACATTCTGAAACTGTATGAAAGCGAAATCGGCATGATGAATGGGGACAAGAGATAGGATCATGATGATTTTGTTGTAAATGGATTCGTAAAGCTTCTTCATTAGTGGATTTAAAAATACAATCGGGGCAAACAAAGTGAAAAAGCCTGAGCCTTTCCATGTGTTTTCCTCTTAGTTGGCCCATGTTGAAGATTTACTTTAATATTTTGGTTTTTTTGTATTAATGACAGCTTTATTGTTTGGTGCGTTGAAGCTTTGCTAAAACAGTATACTATAGGGAATGTGTGGGGGAATATAATACAGGTGTGCGTTATGTGTGTATATATATGTATAGCTCAACTTTTTTTTTGGGGAAACGAGTGCTAAGTTTGAGATGATTATGGTCGAGTAAAAAACGAATGACTGAGACAAGAAGCTATTGTGTGAATCCGTTAGAGAAGGAGCGAATGAATGAGTGAATGAGTGAATGAACGATTGGGTGTCCAAAACGGAGTGTCTGAACAGCAAAATAGCATTCAAAACACTGACAATAGATTAAGGGGGATGCTTTCAGAAAAAAGCGAATAATTAGTAGTAGCAACCAAGTATGAATGATGTTATGGAAGTGTCTCAAAAAGATAGAGTGGTTGTATCAAATAAGTTCGATATAGTTGGCCATTAGATCAGCGTAAAGATGAGCTAAAATACATTTGCGGTGATCAGCGTGGTGGTGAGTGTGCAATTCTTTACTTTTTACTTTTTATTTTTTTATTTTTATTTTTTTCCGATCGAGTCGACTAATTAGGCGAGATTTTAATCAATGATAATCTGGTGGAGGCGCGCCAGGGCCCAACAGGAAACACTAGGCGAATGCCGAGAACCGAGTACGATAGACTGAGTGCTTTGAAGCAGACAAAAAGTATTCCGTGCTAGCTCCAATTATAGGAATATTTGCATTAGCATTAGAGAGAAAGCCAACCAATGGTAAAAGATTAATTACGAGTTATTTGTGTTGATAATGCTGTATTAGTGCAGTTTATTATTAATTGTCAATTGCTAATAATAGTGCCAACATGAGAAAATTGAGTTTTTTCCCAACGGTTTTTCCTCATGAGTGCGCTCGCCGCAAACGGAACTCATCTCCGAGCATATAGTACATATGCACATAAATGCGTAAATATTCATTCACATGTTTAATGAGGCTATATGACGCGCTACAATGCGGAGCTCATTACTTTTGTGCGTACCTATGCGTCTAAGCCACTTGTCATGTCACGATACAAGTCACGCGATTACTTAATAATATAGCCTCTGTCAGACAGTTCCCGACATGCATATACAGAGTACAAAGTCTCAATCAAACGACGGTCAATACTGAAGTGTGTCAAAAGGTTTGTGATTTCCTGTTTCTAGCAGCTTGGGACTGGCGCAGTGTGACCTCATACCATGAACTTTTAAAGAGCGCATATGTATGGGCTTGGTCTTTGGCTTGCAGGCAGTTAGAAACCACCAAGACAACACTCAAGAATGCTCTTTATTGTACCGCAACCGCAAGTAGGGTCAATCCTTTTTTCTTTACTGCCTACGGTGCTGCTACTATTTCATGTACAGCTCTTTCTGCTTTTTGGCTCTCGTCAGTGTTTCATTTTGCGCCGGTCGTGTAGAACGTGACACCATATAGAGGACGGCCCCCATTATCCGAGGGCAGTGAGTGGCTAAGCAGAGGCTCAGTAAGCATGAAAGTGGCTGAAGCGCAGTGGCGGGCGGGACTGAGCGGCGGGTGACGTTTGTAGTTTCGTAATAGGAGAGCGTGCGATCGATCGATCGATCGATGGCGTCTAGCTGACATGTAATTTGATATGTTCAGTGGATATTAATAGCTATTTCTTTAGCCTGCCAGCAACAACTTAGGAATAACCAGCGCTTACTAGCACACAACGCCATTGAGCACACACAAATACACCATGAATATCGTTAAGTTACAGGTATGTGATATTGGCTTTATTAATTGAATGGTATTTTTTCATTTTCCTCAAACTTCATACTAACTGACCCGCTTTTTTTATAGAAAAAATACCCAATTCTCGGACAGCAAGACTTGTTTGATGTCATTGAGAAATTTAGGTAAGTACTCTGTTTTTTTGCAATAGGTTTCCTTACTGCATCTCAAATATTTTCAAAAGATTGTAATACTAATTTCACCTGAAGACAAATTGATATAGACGACCAGGGCTGGATCGATAAACAGAAAGTCATTGAAGAAGTCTCCAAATCCGGCACGGATACTTATGATAATGTTCGTCAAACCCTTAAACAAGTTGAAGTTGATGCTTCTGATCATGTGGAGCTCGACGATTTTGTTGAGCTTCATGCCAAATTAAAGGAGAACAAAACTGGCGGCCCTGCTCCGGGCGGCCCAGGTGCAGGTTCCGGAAGTGCTTCTCTTGGAGTAACCCCTTCAAAAGTTGGTGGTTTGGTCCATAAGGGTAAGGGAGCCAATGCCAAAATTATTGTTTCCAGCCGTTCTGGTACTCAACACACCATCAATGAAGAAGAAAGAACCGAATTCACAAAACATATTAACAGTGTCTTGACTGGTGATCCAGATATTGGCCAAAGATTGCCTTTCCCAACTGATACTTTTCAAATTTTTGATGAATGTAGAGATGGTTTAGTATTATCCAAGTTAATTAACGACTCTGTACCAGACACCATTGATACCAGAGTCTTGAATAAGCCAAAACCAAACAAACAATTGAACAAGTTTACTATGACCGAAAATGCAAACATTGTTATTAATTCCGCCAAGGCTATTGGCTGTGTTGTGGTCAATGTTCACTCTGAAGATATCATTGACGGTACTGAACATCTAATTCTTGGATTGATTTGGCAAATTATTAGAAGAGGTCTCTTGAGTAAAATTGACATTAAATACCACCCAGAACTTTACAGACTTCTTGAAGATGGTGAAGAATTGGAACAGTTCTTGAGATTGTCACCAGAAAAAATCTTGATTAGATGGTTCAATTACCACTTGAAGCAAGCTGGATGGCATAGAACCGTTAGCAATTTTAGTAAAGATGTTGCTGACGGCGAAAACTATACTGTTTTGTTAAACCAATTGGACTCTTCGTTGTGTTCTTTGGCGCCATTACAAACCAGCGATTTGCATACTAGAGCAGAACAAGTTTTGGAAAACGCTGAAAAATTGAATGCTAGAAAATATTTAACCGCTACTGCCTTGGTTGCCGGTAATCCTAAGTTGAACTTAGCTTTTGTTGCACATTTGTTTAATACTCATCCTGGTCTTGATCCCGTTGAAGAAGAAGAAAAACCAGAAATTGAAGAATTTGATGCTGAAGGTGAACGTGAAGCTAGAGTTTTCACCTTATGGTTGAATTCTTTGGAAGTTAGTGTTCCAGTGGTTAGTCTATTTGAAGATTTGGTTGACGGTACTATCTTGTTGGAAGCTTTCCAAAAAGTCTTACCAGGATCAGTTAATGAAAAATACATCAACAAGAAGCCACCTAATGGTAAAGAATTGATGAGATTCAAAGCTTTGGAAAACAATAATTATGCAGTGGAAGTCGGCAAGGCTAATCATTTCTCTTTAGTTGGAATTGAAGGGTCAGATATCGTGGACAGAAACAAGTTGTTGACTTTAGGCTTAGTTTGGCAATTGATGAGAAGAAACGTTATTCAAACATTAAGTCAATTAGCCAAAAATGGTCAAGAATTATCCGACGCCGATATTTTGAAATGGGCTAACGAAACCGTACGCAAAGGTGGTAAAACTAATCGTATTAGATCATTCAATGATTCTTCATTATCTACTGGCATCTGGTTGTTGGATGTCTTGCATGGATTGAAACCAGGCTACGTTGATTACGATTTGGTGACTCCAGGTAACACCGAGGAAGAAAAATATGCAAACGCAAGATTGGCTATTTCTATTGCTAGAAAATTGGGCGCCTTGATTTGGTTGGTGCCTGAGGATATTAATGAGGTCCGCTCCAGACTTATTTTGACTTTTGTTGGTTCTTTAATGTCTCTTAATGTTTAACTGAACTTAGCTACATTTTTTTCATAATGTTACTTTATTTTTAGTTTATTACTTAGTTTTTTTTATCCCCCTTTTTTTTTTTGCCATTACTTATTTTGTCACCTTTTTTCCTCTTCTCTCCCTATTCCATACCTTCATCTCCATCATCCACGTATAACTGTATTCCATTTTTTTTTTCATTTTTTTCATTATTATTTTCATTATATTTTATTAAATTATAGGGTGTATTATTATCACAAAACACAACTTAATAAAAACTCTTTAGCCGTCTATCTCCCCATATTGAGAATTCAACAACAAGGTAGCTTTCCCAGTAAAAACATACTCTCTCGGTAAATTTACATGCAAATACATTTATATGGGTATGCTTAACGCAGCCTTGTGCGAAATATGTGCTAAGACTCTACAGGGACTGTATAGGTCCATATTTTGTTTTTCTCAGAATGTAGTTTACTACAGAATTTTCTATTTACGCAAGTACAACGAACACAAAAACAAACACCCGTGGACACAAACATGGTTTCTAACACAAAGATCCTATCATTATATAGAAAGAGCGGAAACTAATATATCAAGCTTTTCGTGCATATACACAAAACGGTAGCTTTTTATGTCTATGTATGTCCGTAATATATTTTCAGTTAACTACGTAAGGATGGTGATATATATATTGATGAGCTCGACTGAAGGTGATGTTAGATAACTCAGGCTGTCCTGGTAGTTTGATGAGTATCATCTCAGGTTATTCGGCACCATGCGTATATGTATTATGAGGCAGAAGAACGGCTAGTTTCTAGGGACTTTATAAAGTTAATTATAATGGTGATGTATCCGCTGATAAAAGCTTCAACTTATACTCAATGTTATAATTTGTAAAGTAAATGGTATTGTAATTTATTAAATGATAAATAAATAAATTGAAACAAATGAAGATAGGATAATCAAGTATCTAAGTCATCAAAACTCTTCAAAAAGTTTTGAATCGAAATAAAAAAAAAAGGAAAAGAATTTCAAAAAAAGCATATAAACAGTAGATTAGTAAATAACAAGAAACAGAAAATAATATAAAAAGAACTAAAAAAAAAGAAAAAAAAAGAGTACATAAACATTACAAAGTAAATATTTCAGACAGCAGTAAAATAAAATAACAGAAAAATAAAACTTGAAACTTAAAAGAAATTAAACTTTCTCTTAAACAGCAAGAATTAGTCCAAATTACCAATCCATTCCCAAGTTCTCATAATTTCACCGTACATTTCCAAGATTTGAGATCTAACGTTAGTATTCGATTCAACCTTCTTTTCAATCTCTTTCCAGGCCTTGGACTTATTTTTGTTGCTTTGTAAAAGCAGATCACGCAACTGAATACTTCCAACATAACTTTTGGTCAATCCAGTTTCATCTTGAATGGCTAATTTTTGTTGGTGTTTCAATTTTTCGATAACCACATTGCAAATTTTATTTAATTTTGCTTGTTTAGCATAATAAAATTTTATCTTGTAATAACTAGTGGTTAACACAGTAATTAAACTAATCACAATACTAATATAAGTCTTGTATTTTTTCAAGAAGAAATTAATGATCTTTTGAATCCGGCATTGAAAGTTGAGGTTTGCAAGGGATACCGAGCGAAAGCCCTTCTTTTGGATCTGGTCTTCGGAAATTTTGTCATTGGAACCTTCGGCACTTGGTACCGTCTGAAAGAACTAAAAATAGGTTGTTAGTAATTTTGCCAAACAAAACACGTCGAGTAAACAAACAAAAAATTAAGACAGGAAAGAAGAAAAGTTGTAAATCAAAAAACTTGCCTTACCGTTGATATCTCTGAGTTAGTTTCAATTAGCTCTTCAGCTTTAGACCACACTTCATCAAATTCTTCGTTGCTAAGTTCTGGAGATTTTAGCTGAAGAAGAAATTCATAAATGTCCTCGGAAAGCATACCAGCCTCTTCATTAGTGCCTTTCCCGCATTTCACTCTGGCATTTTCTTGACGCAAATACTCCAAAGTTAACGCAGCCATTTGTTCCACTCTCATTTGCTTACGCAAATCTGGAATGCATTGTTTGCCAGTCAAGTAGTATGTCCAAGGAGTAATTTCCAAAAAGTCTTCATGACATCTAAGATCAAAATATGGGAAACAGGTAGCATTTTCTGGACATTCAATGCAGTTTGGTTTTAAGTAATTTAAATAATCTTCCATTTGTTCAATATACGGATTGTTTTCAGTATTGTAAAAAGTTCTGCGGGGGATAGAATAGCCACAGTAACCTACCAAAACTCGTTGCTCTTTGAACCAATAACCATAAACACCTAAAAGTGACAACAAAAGGAATATAGTAAAATATTTGAAGTAACTGGAAAACGAGAAATTAGATGAAGCGCTGTTTTTTTTGATGGTTTTGTACGCTTTTTCAGATTCTGAACGTAATTGATCATCAGCGTCTTTAATGTTAGCCTGAAGTTTGTTCAACGAGTCATCATCCTCGGAAGAGGAAGAGACGGAGACAGAGGAGCTTGAGTTTTCTTTCTCATCAACAATGCCATCACTATCACCATCATCTTCTTCTTCTATTGAGCTTTCCTCAGCAAGCTCCTGAATTTCATCCTCTTGCTCCAAACTACTGTTTGAATTATTTTCGTTTTCGGGCTGTTCTTCATCTTCGGATTCGGATTCTAACTCCTCTAAATCTTCTGGATCTTCTTCCTTGACCTCTTTCACTTCTACTTGTATCTCAGGTTTCACATCTTCCACTTCTGATTTTCTGCTCTTGAATGATTTGCTTGAAATGTTACTACTACCACCAAACACAATTTGCTGAGATGATGGGTCAAATACCTTTGGCCGTGTGCCTTGAATTTTGATTCCCAATTGCTGTGCCATTTGATCAGGATCAAAAGATTGAGGTGGTGCAGTTTTCGGCGACTCATGCTTCAAAGGAGACTCATGTTTTAACGGAGATTGATGTTTCACAGGAGATTCGCGCTTAATGGCCTTAGATGGAGTAGCTTCTTTGTTGATACTCTTTGGCGACTCCCGAGCAGCAGGTTTTGATTTAAAAGTTTTTGGTGTGGAAAGTTTTGAGTCATGTTTGGTTGAAAACTCTTTCTTTGGAGTAGATCTACTGCTCTTCAAAGCTTCTTTCAATTTGGTAGGAGAATTAAATTTGCCTACCTTGTATTCAGAACTTGGCTTTTTTTCGGAAAGGGGCATCTTTTTAACAGATTCAGTTACTTTATTAATATGCTTGAATTCTTTCTTTGGAGTTTGTAATATTTGTGCACTATCTTTCAAGTTCTTTTTGATTAGTTTCTCAAAATCCAACTCCTCATTGTCGGATTCAGAATTGCTTATATCAAAAATATCCTTAGCCTTCTTTTTCTTTGGCTCTTCTGCACCAGCAGTGTCTTCTTCTCCTTCATCTCCGGATTCTTCTTCAGCATGTTTTCTCTTTTTTCCCTTCTCTTTTGATTTCTCAACAGAGGCCTGTTGGAAACTGTTTCTGTTTGAAAATGATGTTTGTGACTTTTCAGGAGTCGTTGCTAATTCCGATCTAGAGCTCGTGGATTTCTTGCTTTGTTTCTGTTCTTTTTCTTGTGTCTTCTTATACTCTTGTGGTTCCTCACCTTCTTCTTTCACTTCATCCAGACTTTCACTGTCACTTTCACTAGCGCTACTATCTCCTGATGAATCGTCACTACTTGATTCTTCTACAGACATCGAAGTCAGTTTTCCTGATTTCTTAGTTGTTGCCGTCTTTCTCTGCGGTCTAGACTTCGAATTTCTCTTACTATGCAAACCTTCCACTTCACTTTCTTCACTAGACAAGTTATTGTCTTTATCTTGTTTCTTAGAGTTCCGTTCGCTGCCTTTTCTTCTAGTGTTTCTTTTTGGAGAAGCAGGCTCAACGCTCGATTGTCTGCTGTTGGATCTGCTGGCTGCCCTAGTGGATCTTCTAACTTTTGGAGGATTCAATGAACCAGCGTCTTTCAGTAGCGGTATCTTCTTGCTGCTATTGGTCAGAGATGCTGCTTCAATTGGATTCGTTCCAGCGTCATTGGTTGCACTGTACTCAGCAAGTAACTTTGATGAATTTTTTGAGATTTGAGCTTTAAAAATCTCCACAAGTTGAGCCTTTTTGGCACTAGAAGGAAAAGAAACATTATGAAAAACAAGAATTTTTTTAATCTGAGGAATCTTTAAACTGTTCGGGTTGAATCCTGTATTGGACGCACAGAGGCGTTGAATGTTAGTAACATAGATCAAATCTTAAACTTAACGAAACGTGTCTACAGATCACTTGCTGAGATCTTTAAAGAAACAAAGCATACCCGGTGTAAGATAGGAGAAATCGCCATCCATATTTTTTTATTTTTTTTTCTAAATCTAGTCTGTTTTCGATGAATAACGATGGCGAACCAAATGAGACTAGTGGTGATAATGAATGGGGATCAATTGTTATAGAGAAACAAAAAAAACCCGTTCAGCAACTAACGTTTTTTTTTTTTTTTTTTTTGTATAAAAATCAATAAAAAAGTTTTAAAACTCAAATCAATTCTCAACTAGAGCAAGACAAAATAGAAAAATCACGGAAAAGCAGCGTTTCTAATTACAGCATAAAATATCCACAATGGGAATAGCTCTTTCTGACTCTTTTTCGATCATCCTCCAAATCACCATTTCCCCAACTGAAACCCCGACTCCACCAATCTGACTACCTCATATTTGCTAATCCAGCCAACAAAATGACCCTCATGATTTGTGAATAGCATCATGTTGTAATTTAACTTATAAAAAAGATCCACTACTGTTACTATTGCCAAAGTTGCTTTAAACACTGGAACGGCATTACATGGCTCGATTAAATGAGATAATGATAATTTGTTTTGGCTATCTTGTGTCTCATCAGTATCGCCATTTGTATTATTAATGACGTTATTGGCAGCCTTTTTATTGTTATTGGTATTGTCGCTATTATTGAGGAGATCCGCCTGCTGCTCGTCGTCATCATCACCGTAATCATCATCATCATCATCATCAGAAACCTCAAAGTTTAAATCACTAACAGAAGAAGCAAAACTATTAGCTACGGTTACACCATGCAGAGAAAGTTTGGTGGAGCGTAGCGTTACTTTTTGCTGGTTATTGAAATTTGGAATCATTGCAAGTCTTGCTAGTTCTACTTGTAATTCATTTCTTGAGATCCAGCCCACAAGGTTTGGTCGGTGCTTGGATCTTAGCACAGGAAAGCCAATAACTGCGCTGCCATTTTGATCGCTTTGTAATCTATTTCCGTTATCAATGACATTTGCAAGATCATCTTCGTGCTCTATAGAGCCCAAAAAATTAAGAATGCCATCCACTGTTAGCTCCAATTCATTATCTTTTTCCTCCAAATACAACACATGGCACCTGTCTCTGTTTTTCATATTTTGTAAGTTTTTTATAACAGTGTATGCTGGAATATCAGGGCATGCTCTCAAATCCTTCACATTATGGTCCAATGAACAAAACCCGCTAAATCTCAACCAAAGTTCATAAATGTTCTTCATAACTAGACTATCATTGACAAGTTTTGCCACAAGCACCGCAATCATGATGGGTAAGACATAAGTTAACGCACCAGTAAGTTCAAACATAATAACCACAACAGAGACTGTCATTTTGGTTATACCAGCAAGAAAAGAAGCAGCGCCAACGACACCGTAGGCCCCCGTAGAGATGCAGCGTGCAGCAGCTACTGGATCTGAAGCAGCAGTTGCAGAAGCATTCAAAGTAGCCGAGCTAGTACCTGAAGATCCAGCGGTCTCGGCAAAAGCAGCACAGTTGCTAAAAAGGCGCCAATGTGGATGAGAAAGCTGGAGATGATCAATAATGAGACCTAAAGCACGACCGCAGCAAGCACCAATGGCAAGTGATGGCATAAGAATACCACTGGGAAGTAAAGTACCATAAGTATAGGCACTAAGAATGAAACCTTCAATAGCAGTGAATATAAGAAGCAAGAGTGGTTTAACAGGGAAGTTGTTTGAATCACTGCGTTGGCAAAGGCCACCGATTACTGAACCAGCACCGCTGCTGCCATCCTCGCAGTCTCTGAAAAGTCTGGTAATGAGGACCGAAAGGGATAGCCTGCCAAATACAAGTGGATAAACCAATATTGGGGTGATGGTTGCAATGGCAATAATCTCGAGCCTTTGCTGTCTTGCTGAAGTAAGATGAGTGGCTCTAAATTTGGCAAACCACAAATTAAGTTTGCTGAAAGCGAACCCATAAGCACCACCAGCAACCGCTAATAGCATAAACGGCACAATTTCAACACTTTGCCAGTCCTTGTTGTTAGAAACCGTGAAGAGAACCATGTTACCGTTGGCGAACGGATGCAAACTCTGGAGCACGACCACTGCGACTGTGGCACAAATGAATGCTTTCCACATAATGTTGTCGATACGTAAGTTAGAGTAACCTTGTTCAATAATGAAAAGGACACCGCCAATAGGAGCGTTGAAGGCAACAGCAATACCAGCGGCCACAGCAGCGGCTAGCAATTCGCGCTTCATGGCCTCGTTACCAACGCTGAAGCGTCTTGGAAATATCAGGCAAAGTACCGCCATTATACAACAGCTAACGTGGACTAAAGGTCCTTCTTTACCCACCCAGATTCCGGCACCCACCACAAGCACCAAACTAAACGTTTTGGCAATGAGAGTCTCTAGTGTTAAGAATTCATTAAATACTAGTCCAGACACAATGGCTTTGATTTCACTGATACCTGATTTGGCGGCATATGGCCAGCGGCTAGTGATGCAGTAAGCGCCAAAGGTAAGACCAATACTGGAGACAATATAAACAAGAAAGAACCACAAGTACTCTATAGCATTATTAGTGGCGTTCCAGTCATGCCATTTCAGGCACTGTTGACCCTCAACTGCTTCATCGAGGCAACAGGCGTTTTTGGACAAAAAGAAATTAGCAGCGCAATGGCCAACGCGAATATCATTGACCCAAATGGCAGCACTGTCAATGAAGGCAACAACGCTACCGGTAGCGAGGGCGGCGAGGATAAGAACGAGCCATTTCTCACTGTGAAAAAGGGTTTTTTGAATATTAGCAGCAATCAGTGAGGTTGGCAAGCGGTCAAGTTTTTGAGCAGCAAAACGCTGCTGCTGATACTCATGGAGCCAGTCGATCTCTTGGAAAGAAGAATATGTCTTTTTGCGTTCTGGTGCTACGGAGATGGATGCGTTGGCAGCAGCATTTGTATTGGGACTGGGATTGTACTTGACAGTGTATTCCGTGTCGGACATTGTATCTGTAGGGCCTTTGGACCAATTGTTAGTCATTATCTTTAACCATCACTGACAGCGCCAGCATCACCGACCACCATCGTCATCGCCATTACCATTATCGTCACATTTGTTCCGTTCTCATCCTCGATATTTCTGGCGGTACTATTGCCGCTAATGTATTAAGGTCATGTGATTTACAGTCAAAGTCAAAAAAATAATTTTTTTCACATACAATATCGATTTACTAT
>JXWR01000208.1_pt1 | contig 12093 bp, 7 predicted proteins | sample 315541 | NCBI WGS metagenome assembly JXWR01 (sample SAMN03273951, study PRJNA271842) | soil metagenome | isolation source: rice field ambient CO2 | place: India: CRRI Experimental farm Cuttack,Odisha-753006 | collected 2013-12-17
CAATATCTACAAAAACGAACACGATAAATAAAAGTGTCTAACAACATGTAATGCATATTATAAAAATAAACAAATAAAGTAGAGTAGACATAATGATGATATTTAGAAGAATAATGAAGTTAAGCACTCATATAGGAAGACTCTATTGTACAAATAATGATAATGATGGAAAAAAAAAGATAAAAATCCATACAATGAAAAAAATGATGAATTAACAAAAAATGTAAAGAAGTAAACATCAACAATTTCAGGCAAGAAAAGCAACAAGAACGGAAAAAAAATAATCAACAACTAATCATCAACAATAACCTTAATCAAAAACAATCTTTTTAGACTTTTTTGATAAATCCACATCTTTAAAAAAAGCACCATATGCACTATGAGACTTCTTTTTAGTATGACTACCAAATTTAAGTAATTCGTCAGGAACTTTTTGATCGGCACCATTCAAAACATTAATTAAAGCACCACTGAGATGTTTTTCTTGTTCGGTGAAAAAAGTATGAGCTACACCTGTCTTACCAGCTCTACCGGTTCTACCAATACGATGCACGTAATCTTCGGCAGTCAACGGGAAAGTCAAATTGATAACAGTTTTCACATTTGGGATATCCAAACCACGAGCAGCAACATCAGTAGCAAGCATAATGTTGTTTATACCCTTTTTGAATTGTTCAAGGGCCTGGGTACGTTGCTGTTGGTTCAAATCACCATGCACAGCAGAAACACTATATCCTTTATACTGCAATGATCTTTCAATTCTAGTAGCTTCTTTCTTGTAAAGAGCAAAAATCAAGATTTTATTTTCTGGATCATTAGCAACATGGTATTTGCGAAGCAATTCAAACAATTTCTTTTCTTTATCATAAGGTTGAACAACTTCAACAATTTGAGTGATACGCTTATTGGCAGTTAATTCGTCTCTATTACCAATAGTGACTTTAACCGGGGATGACATGTATCCAGTAGCCAATTTACGTACTTCTTCAGGCCAAGTAGCGGTAAACATAACAGTTTGACGCAAGTCTGCTACTGATTTGGCACTACTTATGATCTTCTTGATATCTTCTTCAAAACCCTTTTCAAGCATTCTATCAGCTTCATCAAGCACCAAGTAGGAAACATCACTAAGATCAACAGAACCTTCTTCAATCAAATCAATAAGACGACCTGGGGTGGCAATTACCGTATTAGCAGTCTTGAGATCATGACGTTGTTGTTCTTTAGGGACCCCACCGTAAACACAAACACATTTAGTATTGGTGGCATCACTAAGTTTCTTGTAGTTGTCGTAAATTTGAATAGCCAATTCTCTGGTTGGAGAAACCACCAAAATTTGAGGCTTGCCTTTATGATATTTTGTATTAAGAACATGATTAATGGCAGGCACCGCAAAAGCAAAGGTTTTACCGGAACCAGTTTCAGCAACTCCGATAACGTCTCTTTGAGCAAACAAGTATGGCCATGAGGCAGATTGAATTGGTGTTGGTTTACTGAAATCTTTGAAGCATGTGGCAATGCGAGGATCAATGGCTTCGTTGATGTCTTTAAATGATAATATTGGAGAAACGTCAGTGGCATTATTTGGATCAGTGATTTCCACTTCGTTTTCCTTAAGGAAGGCATCAATGTCAGATTGAGTAGCAGAAGCAGCAATGGCAACTGGTGCAGGAGCAAAAGCACCTGGTTTGTCTTCTTTAGCTTCCTTCTCTTCAACATGCTTGCTCTTTTTTTCTTTTTTATCCTTTTTGTCTTTCTTTTCTTTCTTATCCTTCTTGTGTTTCTTATCCTTTTTATCCTTCTTTTCCTTTTTGTCTAATTTGTGCTTCTTGGAGATTTTTTCTTCTTTGGTAGCACCGCCTTCAGCGGCTCTTTTTTTGCTATGTTTGAATTCTTTATCAGCGAACATGACGGTGATTTTGGTTATCTAGCTTGATGTATTTTTTTATAAAAAAAATATTGTCCAGATTGTTCTGACTCCCCTATATTAGGCTCTGTATTTTGATGTCTCTCCACTGTTAAATTCAAAACCTCTGAAAAATTTTTGTGCAGAAAAATAAAAAAAAAAAAAAAAAAATTTGCAGCGCAGAGCATCGCATCAGCGCGGGTAACACTGCGAGCTTTCAAAGAAAGCCAGGAACACATAACATCAACATGAATGGACAGACAAAAAGATAAATCAACAGGTAGATATTTGATCTCTGATAAAGGAAGCAATGCTTCAAATGTGCGCACTTCTTAGCATCAACTTCAAGCAAACTCAAGTCTTATCGTTTCACAATCACAGTGCATCATACGCATTAGCATGATAAAGCACATCATTGCAAAGCATCACCTAGTCGAAAGCGTTTCTGCTGTTCTCTAGATAAAATTCTATGATCTATTGAAAAGCTATCATCTGCGTGTATGTGAGCATATGTCTGTCTGTGTATCATTATGTCTGCGTTGGTATTGCAGTGACTGGAACTACGGGCATAGCTATGGCTATGATTATAGCTGAAAGTACAACTGCATGTTTGTATTGATTAGATTAAATTCTAATGAATTGTCAATTTTTCTAACAATTGGTGGTATATCTATCGTGCATTCCATAACTTTTACATGATAACGTAATGTAATGTTGGTAAAATTCTTTTGATGCATAATTGCATTTACTGCCGGTAGTATATCGGACAATTCTTGAATAACGACAATTTGTGTATTTTTTCTTTTCAAGCGCTAAATGCGATAGTACCGTGTGCCTTGTTTCTATGTCTTGTTTCAGCGTCAGTGCTGAGATTATACTAATGCGCATACTGATATCACTATTAGTGTTAACGCTTTGTTGGCCGTGAGTGTATGGTTTGTTTTTTTCCCAAATGGGAAGCTAATTTGGACTTGTGTGGGCATTATTATCATTATCATAATGCTGATTATGATGGTGATGGTGTTGGCTGCTTCGGAGTCAGTGACAGAAGTAACAATTGCGCTTATTGTTTGTTGTCAGGAGGAGGATACCTCATTCCTGGTTTAGTTTTTTCGGAATCCATTTTGGTTTCTTTTGAATAAGGCTTACTTTTGAAAAAGTTTCATTTTTTGTTGTAAGATGTTTTTTTTTCACAGTGAGTCTGTTTTTGAAAGTTTAGATGGATGGCAGAAAAAACTGAGCTGGAATTAGCATTTTTTCTCTTGCAATATGCAATGATTGTTATTAGTATGTTCTATCGCTGCACAATATAACAAAAGATAACCTTGGAGTGACTGGACTGGACTGGCATTTTGCTTGCTCTTATTCTTGTTCTTGTTTATTGTTATCTAGGTCTCTTTAATGGAGTCTTGAATGATTTTTTTTTTTCAGGACCTAAGGCAGGAGACTACATTATTTATATGTATTTACTAATCAACTTCACCTAAATACTGTTTGTAATTTACTATCAGTTGGGGCAGTATAAAGGGGTTTGAAAGAAAGCGACCATAGAGAATTTGACTAATTCGTAGATTGCTTTCGTTGTAGTATAAAAAGAAAAAAAATACTTGCCAAGTTAGTTCAAATAATTACACCAAATCATAGCACAAAAACAGCGACGACGCGATGACACGACTACGACTTACATGCCGCTCAAACCTCAGTATACTTACAAAACTACAATATGAATATTATATAAGCCCAAAGTCATTGAGAAACTTTATTCTGAATTGATGATGATAGCATCTGTTGTTTAAAAGATTTGTGGATATTGTTTTAAAACTTTTTTCTTTCATTATAATAATGCCTTTAGCAGATTAGTTCAGACATGATTATTGGAACATGTGTGACTTGAATGCGTTTTGTAATAGATAATGCTTTCCTTTGAAATTTATTCAGTGTACATTATATATGTTTTTAACATTCCCCTAAACTGCTTTTTTCTCTATTAAACTTATTAAAATTTACTACAGGTTAATACAACCAAATACCAGCTGGCAGAAATAATTACGCTATCTTTAATATAGAGCGATCACTAAATTTATCAAATAGTAGAAGTAGAGTCTTGTATCTCTAACCATGTTTTCATTCTTATAGTATGAGGTCCACTTGTTTTATCTTTAATCAACTTTATTTCGTCCTTTAAGTACAACAGCATTGTTTGTGTAAAATCTTTTATTTGAGTGACAGGCCTACGCAATGAATTTGAGTTTTTGAACCATAATTGACTTTTTATCTTCATATAAAGAAAGTCTTTTTTGCCATGAATGCCATGCCGTGGCATCATTTAGCCATATAAACAGGGAGCTACTGTATACCTTATAGTGTATGCTGTATGCTGCGGCACACAGGCTATATGTCTGTATGTACGGAAAACCAAGCTGATCACCGACTTCAAATAAAGCAGGATTAGATTTTATATTTTACATTTTGTAAAAAGAATAGGTAAATCGATATAGTATAACAGTTTTGAAAATATTTCAAATATATAAACAAGACAGTATAAAACAGCATAAGATTACAAAACCAGTCATTATCAAAATGACCAATGCTTCAATGAAATTTTATCAGCGAATCTTCTCACAACGTAGGTAACTTGTTACCATTTTGTTCTCTAACTTTCTCCCCGTACTTTTTAATTCTAATAGCTTGCACCTTAATGAATCCAGTAGCATCTTCAGGTTGGAATCCCGTCAATTCATCCATCGAAGATTCAGTAGCGTCATATAATTTTTCAGTGTCAGAGTATCTTCCCAAAATCACCACATTACCCTTGTACAATGCAACTCTAACAACACCATTAACAGTTTGTTGAGCAGGAGCAACCATTGATCTAACATATTCACCTTCAGGTGTAAAATATAACCCATTGTATAAAATTCTGGAGTAGTTCACTGTGACGAAGCTATCTCTAATAGCTCTGACTTCTCTGTCTAAGGTCAAACCTTCCAAATCAATATGAGCAGATCTCAAAAGAGTCAAGCCTGGTGTTTCGTAACATCCTCTAGATTTGATACCAATGAATCTATTTTCCACAATATCAATACGACCAACACCATTTCTTCTAGCGAGTTTATTTGCAGTCAAGAACAATTCAACTGGATCAGTGACATCTTTAGTAGTTTTGCCCCCGTCATCAGAATACACCAATTTGCTAGGCACACCTTTATTGAAATGCACCTCAATGTTTTCAGGTTCATTTGGAGCTTGCAATTGTGGATCAGCTGTCAATTTCCACATATCTTTTGGTGGAGTAGTGTTTGGATCTTCCAAAATCCCAGCTTCAAAAGAAATATGGGCCAAATTTTCATCAGTGGACCATGGTTTGGCCTTAGTCTGGGTCACTTCAATACCTTTGGCTTCTGCATAGTCCAACAAATCTTTTCTACCGGCAAATCTTTGGAAAAAAGTTGGATCTCTCCATGGAGTAATCACAGTGACGTCTGGCTTCAAAGCATAAAATGAGAGTTCAAATCTAACTTGATCATTACCTTTACCGGTACATCCATGACTGACGGCAAAACATCCTTCATCTTCGGCTACTTGGATTTGAGCTTTAGCGATAACTGGTCTGGCTAAAGCGGTACCCAAAAGGTAAACATTTTCATAAATCGCATTAACTTGAATAGCGGGGTAGAGAACTTGTTCGATAAATTCTTTACGAACATCAACAAGCACGTATTTAGTAGCACCAATTTTGAGAGCTTTTGCTCTTGCAGCTTCAAAATCTTCTTCTTGACCAATGTTAGCCATGAAAGCAATGACTTCGTAACCTTGTTCAAGCAACCAGGCTAAGATGATACTGGTGTCAAGACCACCACTGTAGGCCAAACAAACTTTTCCTTTAGACATTATTGAGATGTTGTGTTAGATATAATTAGGATGAATTATATTTCGTTGAATAGTGCGGTTGAGTAGCACAATTAATTATTGGTTAAATAGGAGAATACTATGAATAAAGAAGAGTCAGAGGAAAGCTGGGGAAGTGAAATTTCAGGGCAGGGCCGGCAGTTTATATAGTTGTTGTTTACCACTATCAAAGTGACTAATCGTTAATCGCGGTGCATCGTGCATAACTGTGCGTTGCTGTCTTACTTATGTAATTGCTTAGGTAATACACACAATGAGTCACTATCTCTAGCCATACAGAGAGCACTTGCACAGCACAGCTTAAGAATTACTCATTTACTTACTCATTTACTTACTCATTTACTTGCTCATTTACTTGCTCATTTACTTACTCATTTACTTACTCGTTTACTTGCTTACTGATTCACTTGAAAGATATTTGTTACTGAAGTCTATCGTACATTGTCACAAAGTCACACAATTAGTCATTATTTTATTCTGAGCATCAATTGACCAACGACAACACCTCACACATGAACGGCTCAAATCCAAACGTGGCAGTGGCATTGCCTTGTAAGTCATATTTGCGAAACACTCCTGTCAATCTCAAGATCCAAATCAAACTTTCCACAAATTTATCAAACTTCATGTGGTTTGGATTAAATCGACCACTATTGCCCATACCAGGCACTGGCGGTGGACCTCCCATGCCAAATCCACTAGTCCGTTGTGGCTGCTGTGGTTGCTGACTAGCAAACAAGTTGAAGATATAATTAACGCTATCAAAATGCATTCTGTATCCGAAATTTTCTAATGCTCTGCTATACTCGCTAAGAGAAATCGTACCACTTCGGTTAGCATCAGCTCGCTGAAATGTAGTATTCCAGTGTCTCAAATACTTGGTCAAGAAGTAAAATTCTCTAAAATCCAAAGTTTGCGAATTGTCAGAATCAAACAATTTCACCATTAATTGAATTGTTGAACTGTCAAATCTTGTCCCATCAGCATTATATAATGCACGAGCTAATTCGCGAACAGATAGCAGTCCTGAACGATCAGCATCAAAGGAAATAAAAACTTGCTTGATGTGTTCGTAATCTTTGGCGTCTTCTCCCGTGGATTGTCTAGGTAAACCATTTGGTTGTTGCAATTGCAGTGGCGCTTGTTGACGATATAAAGGCGGCGCTTGCTGCTGCTGTTGTTGTTGTTGTTGATAGAGATTGTAACGTTGACGACGCATTGCTTGTTGAGGAGTGGCGAAATGCGGCAACTCGTCTTGATGGCTTCTTCTGCTCATTTTTGCTGGTGAGTTTGTGATTTTTGCTTCCTAGAATGATTCGACTGATTAGTTATGGCTATAATTGTAGGATAGCAGTGATGTAAGACAAAACCACAGGGTTGTAACTGAGAGTGACAGAGTGTAACAGGAAAACGGGATGGTTATATATCTTAGTTGAGTTAATGATAATTAAGAAACGAAATGAACTAAGATTATTACAGCCCCGGAAAACGTGACTACTGCTAGTCGGGGGTTCACTATAGACTACAACACTGGTTACCTCCAATACATCTGGATTATAGCATATGGCGTGGCACTGTCTCCTGTGTGGTGGATCATGGTCTTTTTATGGAGGCATTATGGCAGACCATCCCAACCATATATGGTTAAGGATATGCAGATCTCATGACATATTATTACTACTACAGCTCAAAATCTCCATAACTCATAATCAATGCCACATATTTGAAAACATCGTTCCTACAACACAATAAATAGATCAACACCACATTCATAGAACAAAATGACGAATATGTATTGTCGTTGGCTATATAGATATAGCACCAGCTAGCGCCCACTCTCGGATCAGCACTCAGAGTGTGATTCAATCTCTGCTTCTTTTTGATTTCATGTGTATTGTAAATTCTGAATCAATTTAATTGGAGTTTTGATGTATTTTTATAATTTTTTTTTATTGTAACTTTTATCATTATAGTTTGATCATTATTATTGATGATTGCTGTTTTAGATTTAATCAGTTGATTGCAACACCCTTATTTGGCAATAGATTGCAAAGCAGTCAACACTTCAACTTCGATGGCAGCTTCAGCAGCCAATTGTTCATCAGCAGCATTAACATTCTTTTGAGCATCGGCCAATTTGCTTTTGATAGCTTCGGCAGAAAAAGCATCAGCTGGGTATGCTTCAACAGCAGTAATTGACAATTTAGAACCTGGTTGAACAGTAGCAATACCACCACTGACAAAGAAGGATTTCTTGACACCACTGCTTTCAATAACATCAACGACACCAGCACTCAATTCTTCAACAGTTGGAACGTGATTGGCTAAAACACCTCTGACACCAGTGACGGCTGGAATGTTGACTTGGTTAACATCAACATTGTTGAACAAACTTTCATGAGGAAGAGAAAAGTTCAATTTCAAGGCACCAGTGGCGGCAGCTTCAGCGTAAGTTCTCTTAGCAGCCAAGTTGAAGGCTCTGGAAGTTTGACGCAAGGAGGTTCTGAACATTGTGTTGTGTATTGTTGATGAGTTATATTGGTAAGAATTTATTATCCAGTACTGGCTGTCTGTCTATTCCATTCTATTCAATTAACACTTCGTTCTGTTTTATTTTTTGTTGTTTGAAAACTTTGGCAAACACCCGGTGTTGCCCGGACTTTTCCCTTTTTAACTAGCAGCCAATCACAGCCCAGAGAATGACTGGAATGGTGATTAGCAAAACAAGAACAAGGAGGTATTGGAATTAGCAACTATGTAGTGTCCCCAATGTAGTTAACTAGGTAATTATAGAGTGCCCATAATTATATGTATTAGTATGTAATAATATGTTAGCGTAGGTAATCAGTTGCGATGTAACGTACTCCACTGCGATTACACGCATAAGCCATCTGGCCTCCTTAAAACTGCAAAAACCAAAAAAGAATAAAAATAAAAATAAAAATATAGTAAAAATAAACCAAATCAGACGCCCGAGATCAAAGGTATAAACCAATATACTGACTATAGCTAGGAGACAAGACACAAATAAATATTCGGGATGCCTCCTAATACTGTTTCCAAAGTCAAAAGGAAAAAAACCTTCACTGGTTGCTGGACATGCCGCTCTAGAAAAGTCAAGTGTGATACCACTAAGCCATTTTGCATCCGCTGCCAAAAATCAGGCATGGAATGTTTGGGCTATGACATCAAGCTAAGATGGTCACCTCCAATAAGGTACGAAAATGGAATACCTTTAACAGAACCAAAATCAATTGGCAGCAACTCTTATAACAATTTCAGCAATAACAGCAACGCCAACAACAAAGGTGGTAGTAGTGGTAATGGCTCTAGTGCCGGATCGAACACTAATTCCGGAAGTAATACCAACAATAATACCAGTACAAATAATCTAGATGATAATGATAATAGTTATTTCCAGCGAAGAAACATTGCATTTGTCAAGTATCCTAAGCATATGAGTTACGAGACATATGATGAAATGGATAAACATTTGTCAATTTTGCATTCTGCTAATGATTTGCATGGGTTTGACACTAAGATGCTTGGACCTTTTGCAGTGTTTGATGGCGACTGGAAGAAGGGCGGAAAAGGTGGTAAAACCAGCACTATTTCTGCTAGAAATACTACCAATAACAATAACAACAGCAATAATAATAATACTGGTAGTGGTTCAAGCAGGACGACTAAACATAATAGATTAAATTCAATGAATGTGGTGGCACAAAGTAATGTTGTTGATGTTGAAGATAGTAGTAAGCGAAGAAAACTTCTGGATTCAAACATTGCTGCTGGTAATTCTTCTTCTTCATCCACTTTGCCACAACAACAAACTCATCTCTCACACTTTAACAATCCTTACCAGCAACAGCAACAACAATATCTTTCATCCCAAACGCCGTCTCACGTATATGGACCAACAGTCAATACCACTGGTACTCCAACATCTCACAATACTCATAACACTAACGATTTTGTCACCATGCATCAACTCTTTGAACCTTTTCATCCAACAGGGACTTCAGAGCATCCATTAACTCTTTTCAATCAGCAGCAACAGCACACTCAACACACCCAACAACAGCAGAATAGACCATATAGTGCGACATTTGCTCCCGTTGTAGGAGCTAACCAGAATATTCATGGTTTAGTGCTGCAGCTGCAAATACCACAACAACGACACTTACGAAACGAGATTCATGATCGGCAACAGCTGCAACTGCAACAACAAGTTCAGCAACCAGAACAGTTGTATTATGCTAACAATTTTAGCTCTCACATAATAAACAACAATAGCAGCAATAGTAATAGCCAGAATAATAACACCAACACCAACAACAATGACTTTCAGAACATGTTTTCACCTGCGAACAGTTACAATTTTACCAGTGCTAATGCTAATATCAGTAGCTTTAAAAAACTGATACAGCTGCTGCCACAAATTCCTATTCCCGTGCTCCCCAATCAAAGCATTGATCCAACCATTGTCAATCATACAGAATCTCAACAAGACCAGCAAGATCAGCAACAGCAGGATCAGCAACAGCAACAACAAGCCGCAATATCTAACAAAACTAAGACGGTGACCAAATCAAAAGTCGCACCAACTGCATCAGCATCTAGCAGTTTAACTCAAAGTGTTCATATTGAAGATGGCGATGAAAAGAAAGATTCCCAATTCCTTACTCTTATTGAAGTTTCTGATGCTTCTATTGATTTCATCCCTTCGGGTGTTCGACCTGCTTCCAAAGTTACGGTATTTGCTCTCCCAATGACAAGATTCCTACTTACCAATTATCATGACAATGTAGCTGATTTGATGACAGTGATTTTTCTTCCTAATAACCCATGGAAAACTATGCATTTCTCTAGAGCCATTAAAGCTCTTGGCGAATATTGTAGTATTGGAAACAGTTCTTGCATCAACATGTGCACATTCAATTCAATCTTATCGATTTCAGCCTTCAAATTACGCAATGCATTTCCTAGAAATTCTGACGGTTACAAATATTGGACCCGGTTTGCGGAAGATGCAAAAAATGTGGCATCTACATTAATGAATGATAGCATACAAGCCAATTTATACGATCAAAAGTATAAAGATGTCCTAGTGGCAATCTTGTCAATGCTGACGGTCGACGTCAGCAGTGGTACAATGAGATCGTGTAAAGATTATTTAGATCTTTGTGAAGAATTCATTGCTAATCGAATGAAGAAAAATAAAAGATTATCGGCAAAGGCCAAGACATTGCATCGGATATTCTCATTCACAAAGAAGATTCAGGAAAGTACTCAAGTTTTTGATGTGCCTGAGGATACTGATGTGCTCTTAGATGAGGGGCCACAAGGTCAAGGGCAAACTCAAGCTGAAACTGTTCCGTCAATGGTTAGTTTCAATGATGCGATGATCACGGATTTTGATTTGGATGGTAATACAGGAAATACAGGAAATACAAATGATGAAAATAATAGCATTGGTAGCAACAATAGCAATTTTGGAGGAGGATTTGATATTGGTAATGAATTCGGCAATGGCCAGTCTGGTGGTGGCAATAGTTCTGTTAACAATGACCATGGTCAGGGTCATTCCCGTAAAGGCAAGAGTAAAATTGATTTTAATGATAAACGTAACAAAATCCAACGGAAATTTCTCAATAATCATAAATTGAAAAGTGCTGCCATTAACGCCTCTCAAGGATTACAAGCAATTGAAGAAAAAGAAGAAAAATACAGTCATTTGAGCGGTAACGGAGAATTATCTTTACGAAGTGAATTGCCTAGTAATGCAGGAAATGTTGGATATTATAATAGTAACTTTGTTGATATTCAAACCGATGTTGCTGATCTTGAAGAGCGGAGAGGTGGACAGCAAGAAGGAGAACCGGACTATAATGAGATTGGTGATTATCAAAACGGTAACAATCCCAATGACAGCAGTAACAATATTAGTAACAACAAGAATAGCCATAATAGTAATAATCAAGACAGCCATAGCGGTAGCGGTCAACATCGTGATCATGATCATGCTACTTCATTTAGAGAGAAAATTAATGAAAAGGGAAAGATTTCGATTGAATATATTGTCAATAGTAATCATGGTTCACCCAAAATGGCCCCACAATCTCCTAAATTTATTGACATTTCTAATTTGGAAATTGCCAAGTCACCAAAATACAATGCTAGATTGAATGAAAATCAATCAAGGGATGCAAGTACCCACAATCAGAATAATCACAACAATAACAACAACAATAACAACAACTACAACTACAATAATA
>JXWR01008488.1_pt1 | contig 12045 bp, 9 predicted proteins | sample 315541 | NCBI WGS metagenome assembly JXWR01 (sample SAMN03273951, study PRJNA271842) | soil metagenome | isolation source: rice field ambient CO2 | place: India: CRRI Experimental farm Cuttack,Odisha-753006 | collected 2013-12-17
TCAAATAATTGTCTCTTGTGTATATATATTTTACATTTTTTTATTTCAATTGCTGTTCATATCTAGCTTCCCTTATATTGTTAATTTTTTTAACGAGAGAGGGCAGCTCAGCTCTTTCTGATATCTTAACGGCTGCAGTAAGTGCTCTATCTTGTTTTAATTCATGAGCAAGCGAAAGAGCCTTTTCAACATTTTGGTCTGAGCATGCAGACGCAAATAAACGTAACAAAGCCTTATCATATGCACCGTTCAATGCTGCCAATACCTCATTTTCGTTGCCGTACATTTCACCGTCATTTTCCAGTGTATCTGTCAATAGCTCTGACAAAACCTTGCTGCGCAGATACTCTTCTTCCGCCGCCATAGAAACAGGAATCTGTATTTCTTTGTCTTCTTCCCCTTCTTCCACTTCGGTGTCAGCTCCAATTTCGTTCTTTTTATTTGATATAGCTTTGTTTTCCTCTAGTAATTTACTCTTAACAAATACTGGCATTCTAATATCCATTTCGGATGGCAACGGAAGGGGAAACTCGGGCCATATATGCTTGCCCTTAACTAAGATACAATTCAATGTGTCGTACGCCAAAGCCAAGGGCCAGACATGTATATCTGTCGTTTCCTTCCCTCCTGACATCTTCCATATTTCCATGTTGCTATCAAGAATAGGGAGCCATTTACTTTCTTCTGGTGATCTCCACTTTGATAACAATAGAAGCGTGTTATCGGACCCAAAAATGCATGGATCTCCGTAGCTTGAAAAGAACAAACTTTTGATGCCCATCGGATTAAAATTGTAGTAGTCAAGATTTGCGTCTTTTTTCATATCAGAATTAATGTTTGGTAAACTCATTGGAAGTGGACACTCTCTTTTATAGTACCTTTTACTAGAAGTACCCAATTCAGATAAAGAGTATGAAAGACCATGAAACTGCGAATAATGTACTGAAAAAACCCTATAATTCTGAGCAGTAAGCGCTACAATTGGGGATGTTTTTTCAACAGCAAATGGAACCCCGAATTGATTGAAACTTCTGAAATAGCCTAATGATGTACCAACAATAACGCGAACCGGAGTGGCTGCCACACTTGTTATTCTCTCACCAGCTTGCAAAGGAATAATCTTGGTCCAGTTTGAATGTATGCTATCGTGTGGCCTATATTGTATCTGCCCAGTCTTGGATTGGCCAAATAAAGTGCCTTTTTCATTTAGGAAACATAAATCGTAGCCAAATAAGTCCTCGAAATGGTATTCTCTAAAACGTCCAACATCAAAAAAAGAGACAGTTATGCTGTATTGCTCACTATTCTTGACAGTAGATACGTAGCCCACCTCATTCATTGTCAAATAACGCCTGTCAGTAAAGCCAAAAGGTGTTCCCGCTGGAGAAAAAGGCATATAACGAAATTTTCCTGTGTTTGCCAAACTGATTGGAAACGAATGAGTCTTGTGTACTCTTGAATAAGAATGTTCATTATGTGGTTTTTTGCCACTAATATAACCAGCACCATCGTCATCATCAATAAAGTCTTCTTCATCTTCGAAGTTGTATTTTCTCTTTTCACTCAATCCATTGGGGCCGTCGTGTGTTTGAGTGAACACATCTTCCGCATTCGCTTCTTGAGTAATATCTGAAAACAGCTTATCGCTTTTGTTTATATCATCATTTCCTTCTAAGTTTTCCAAGTCAGATTCGGAGTCTACAAAAAGCCCATGTTTAGTTGAAGATTCAGCAACAGATTGGTCAGGTATATTAGATACCACGGACTCTGCCAAATTTTGGACAATGGCTATACTACCGGACCAGGTACCTAAAACAAGGTCTAGAGTTTTTGAGTCCGCTTGGATTTTCCAGGCAATATTAGTAATTTTTCTTTTGAATTCTCTGGTGTAGTGGATCTCTGAAGTTTCCCAATTCCATACCGTTAACTTATTATTTAAATCTACTGCGGCAATGTAAGTTCCACGTAACGGGTCAAATTGCAAATCAATGAAATGAGCCTTTGTTGATGAGAGATTTGTTGACAACGTCTTTTGTAGGGAATATCCCTTTATAGAGAATATTTTTACTGTATCATCTGCACATGGTAGCGCAAAATGCAGACCCTTCGGATGCCAAGCCACTCTCGTGCAAATTCTATTAGCAGCACAGAATTCTGGGTCAGCCACATTGTTCTCATCTGGATCAACCGTTTCACTCAGGTCATTGTCATTGTCTTTATCTATATCATCCATCATATTCGAGAGTATCTTATCTCTGTGTGTATCATCATATGAATTGGCCACTATGTAATCATTTAACTCATGAACTTTGTTTGGAATAGTAGATGTCAGAGAAAAAATTTGGACCTTACCATTTATCATTGAAACTGCTAAAATATTCATCTGTGAATTGTAAGAAATTTGAGAAACTTGTTCATCGATTTTAATGGCATGTTTTTTGTGCGTTTCATCGTCCAATTCCAAAAGGATTAGTTCTAAGTCGTCTCCTCCAAATACGGCCATTTTACCTGAATGAATAACACAGCAGTCACGTAGGGGTAAAGCAAATCTAGCCAATAATTCTTCTTGACTAGAATCGATGTTATACCTAAGAGCATCACCTTGCATTGTAGTCATCAGAAAGTACGAGTTTGAATAGCATTTTATAGACGAGACCAATTTGGAAGAATCTAAAGTCTCTGGCTCTTCTTCTGGGTTATTTGTCTTCAGAATCTTGGTTAAGCCATTTTTATTGGCTACACACAAAGTATTATTATCTGGTGCGAGAGAGACCAGAGTTTTCCCACCAAAGTCAAAAACAAGCTTGTCTATAACTGAAACCATAATAGTACGTCTAGTATATTTACGTCACTTCTTGCCCTTCTCAATTATTTTTCCCAAGCTTTCTTATTAATTTAGTCTATATGTTCCCATATGTTGGCGTATTCAGGAAACTTTATTACGCGTCGCGTTAAACAGTTAACAATTAATCATTAGTGGAAATTAACGAATCTTAGTGAAAACACCCATTCTCCAGGTGAGATTCTTTCAAGTACCAGGCATACTACGATTTCACCTAATGAACATCACAAGACGTTTTAAATAATTTTCTGAAGCAATTATGAGACATTATGAAGATATATACGAATATGGATAAGCCTTGTACTTGTGATTTTACACTCAAATTGGACATAAGTAGTACATGAAGAGGATGATTAATTCATCCTTTAACGCGCTTGTTCGAAAATCCCTTGAAACCATGTAATAATATATCCAGATTTTCGGCTGACTTCTCATCAATGTTCATCATCGTCGTTTCGTCGTCTTCTAGACCATTTAACCAAAATTTCATACTCATTGGTAGAGAAGAATATGTGTGGTACAGCGACGGTTCAAAGTGAATTATATTTGGTCCGTATTGGCCGTCTTTCATCCCGATTGATGGTGTAGAATGTTCATCGACCAAAACATCATAATTCCTTCGGCACTGTTCTTCCTCTAACCTGAAAAACTCTTCACTAGATATGTCCACGCCTTCACCTTCTGTAGTGCTAACGTAACGTACCGGCCTCTCAGCAAACAAAAGGGTGCTGTCCCGTTGGAGTTGAAGGAAAGGAGAATCATGCACTTCTACTTTCCCATTCCATCTATCTAGCAGACTTGAATATTTCTGTTCCAGGTTATCATTTTTCTCTTCGTTCGTTTGGACACTAGTCATCGTGGTTAGAGTGGGTTCCTCACCCTTCGTATTCATTATGAGAGCTTTTAAATTAAATAAAACCGTAGCCAGCTTACGAATATCAGATGAAGCCAGTACCAAGTCTAATTTCGGTCTTGTTCTCTGAAATGTGCCATTATTTACTGCGAAAGTCGGCCTTGCATACTTAATATTGGAGAATGTACTCAATTCTGCGGTTATTCGGTTATTCCAATATAGTTCCTTCGGTGGGTATACTGTTTGATAGAATAATTTTAACTCCACAAGTATGCAGTTTTTTCGAAGAAAGTTAACTTCAGGTAAACCCATATGTGCACTGATTTTCTCTTTTGCCTTGGTTATGCGTAATAAAGGATTATTTTGAATCGCAACCTTCAATTAAGGTTATCACATTTTAATAATAAAAGCTGGTAAAAAAAGCCGAAAAATCTGCCTGGACAAACATACAGAATACGCATATATACAAGCGAAGAAAGGAGATTTAGGCTCATTAGAGCAGTATCAATTTTTTAAAAAATATTTACACGTCTTTCTCTAAACTATATAAGGTGGGGGGCGCAAATTGACCATTATTTAATCAAAAGCAAATACAAAAAGAGAAACATATTTTAGTGTCGTTCATAGATGCAATCTTTTTTCTTCAGTGGGGAATTATTTCCATTGCTTTTTCACCAAATGCCAGATCATTGGGGAAACCCAAAGAAACGCAGCCACATAAGCGGCCTGTTTCAAGGTTTTCTCAGTTTGTTCTTGATGAGCTCTTTTCTCCTCTTCGGAGACTTCCTGTTGAGGTAGACCAAACATTTTATACTATCTAGTTATTTGATGCCGATGGACGCCTTTTGTGGGAAACTGCAATTCGCTAATATTGGTGTAACGCCTCTAGAAAGAAAGAGTAAACTTTCGAATTCATTTCTTGATTTTATGATGTGCGGTATTCTTTCAAAGAAGGGTAACAAGAAGGTTTTTTTCTCTCACAATTTCTTTGAAGGGAAGTTTTGGAAGAGTTAACTGTCAGCTTCATTGCCCAGCATCTTTGTTTGATAGCACTTGTAAAGTATATGCAGGCCATATCAAGGGAGTTTATTGTCCTCTGAAGTATATATAGAGGAATTTTTAGTAATAAAAGGCAAAAACATATCAATTAGCAATGAGTACAGCCGATCAAGAACAACCCAAAGTGGTGGAAGCGACACCAGAAGATGGGACAGCTTCCTCCCAAAATTCAACTATAAACGCTGAGAATGAAAATACAAAACAAAATCAAAGTATGGAACCCCAAGAAACTTCAGAAAATGCCTCCAATGATACTAAAGACCCAGATAACGGAGAAAAGAACGAGGAAGCCGCAATAGACGAAAATAGTAACGTAGAAGCTGCAGAAAGGAAACGTAAGCACATTAGCACAGATTTCTCAGATGACGACCTAGAAAAGGAGGAGCATAATGATCAGAGTCTTCAACCAACGGTGGAAAATAGGGCAAGTAAAGATAGAGATTCAAGTGCTACTCCAAGTAGTAGACAGGAATTGGAAGAGAAACTGGACCGTATATTGAAAAAACCAAAGGTTAGAAGAACGAGGAGGGATGAAGACGATTTAGAACAGTACTTGGATGAAAAAATTCTAAGGCTTAAAGACGAAATGAATATTGCAGCACAGTTGGACATCGATACTTTAAATAAGAGAATAGAAACTGGAGATACTTCGCTGATTGCCATGCAGAAGGTCAAATTGTTGCCGAAGGTGGTAAGCGTACTGTCAAAGGCAAACTTGGCAGACACCATTTTGGATAATAACTTACTTCAAAGTGTCAGAATATGGTTGGAACCCTTACCTGATGGGTCTCTGCCATCTTTTGAGATTCAAAAGTCACTCTTTGCAGCTTTAAACGATCTACCAGTGAAAACTGAACACCTGAAGGAGAGTGGTTTGGGGAGAGTAGTTATCTTTTATACAAAGTCCAAGCGTGTCGAAGCTCAACTAGCTAGGTTGGCTGAAAAATTAATTGCGGAGTGGACAAGACCTATTATTGGTGCTTCAGATAACTACAGAGATAAGAGAATAATGCAATTAGAGTTTGATTCTGAAAAATTGAGGAAGAAATCCGTTATGGATTCTGCCAAGAATAGGAAAAAGAAATCTAAGTCTGGTGAAGATCCTACCTCTCGTGGTTCTTCGGTACAAACCTTGTACGAACAAGCTGCTGCAAGGAGAAACAGGGCTGCCGCACCAGCACAAACCACTACTGATTACAAGTATGCTCCTGTGAGTAACCTTAGCGCAGTACCTACAAACGCAAGAGCAGTTGGTGTTGGTTCCACTTTAAACAATAGTGAGATGTACAAGAGGTTGACTTCAAGATTAAACAAGAAGCATAAATAATAACAAAACAGGTAATTCCGTAATGCTTTGAGATATGTATCATATGTATGTGTTTTTTGTTTAAGAAATTCGAAATAACACTAGGTGGTTTTATTAAGAGGATTATTAAATAAGCTTGATGTTTGATGATTTTGAAGAATTATTTAATCTCTTAAACATATACATACACAGTAGAATTTTTCGAATTATGAAATCGTAATATAACTCTGCTTAAGATCTTGGCTTTTCCTTCTTTTCCTTCCACAAAGCCAACAAGGAGACACCAGAGACCTTAACGACCTTGAATCTAACACCTGGAATATCACCCTTAGCCTTACCCTTTCTACCGAAACCGGCTAGCAAGACTTCGTCATTTTCATCGACAAAGTTCAAACAACCATCGTTTGGAACGAAAGCAGTAACCTTCTTACCGTTCTTGATTAATTGAACTCTAACACACTTTCTGATAGCGGAGTTAGGTTGCTTGGATTCGATACCCAACTTTTCCAAGACAATACCCTTGGCGTGAGAAGAACCACCGAATGGAGAAGACTTGAAGGCAGTACCCAATAATCTCTTCTTATAGTTGTTTTCGGCCCAACGGCTGTTTTAAACGATTAACTTTTGACAAAACATAGTTTCATCAAAAAGATTAATAAATTTGTTAGTAAATGAGGTTCTCGTAGTGAATTCATTATCTGAGATGGTAGAAATTCATTGTAGATTTTCAGTTTCATCACTTGTGGACTTTCTTATTCAAAATTCGCAAAATGGCCTTTCTCCTCCTAAAAGCTGATGAATTCAAATGGCTATAATAAATTAAGTAGCCCTACCCTAGTTTTTTGCAAAATTATTCTCCTCTACTTTTTCAAGCTTCCAACTCATTTCATGGTAGCAATGGCCGATCCTTTCTTCTACTTATTATGAAAATCTTTCAACCATAGTGCAATCTTCTATAATTGTACATACTTGTTTCTTCTGTGGACACGCAACTTTCTAGCGGAGTTCAAACCTCTTGGCTTACCTTTACCCATCTTTTCTTGTAGTTTGTTGTTCTTACCTGCTTCTGGAATCTACAATATTAAACATGTAAGCTTCATAACCTTACCATCACTAATAGTATCTCGATCTTGAAAATTGCGAAAGCGTGGAGACAAGGAGCTCCTACAAACACAGTCATTCCAATGCGGTAGTGCTTAGCAAAACCTCGGCTGCGCAGAAGGAGCTTTGATACATAGAAGCTAGCCCACCTACCTAGGCGCAAAAAACACAGCGGTGGGCGCACGTTGGTGGGCCAGGGAAGAAAAAAATTCCCTCGTCGATATTATAAATATGTATGGGTGTTTGGAGATGTTCGGATGTTACTTTATGCATGTCCTTTTTATTAATATTAATGTTGAAGCAATATCTAATGAAGTATATATAGTTCACAATATTGCTTATGTGAAAGATAGTGGAACATTGAGAATATTCAAGGAAAGAGACAGGAGGATTCGAGAAATGACAACAATTCAGCCTTTTGAACCTGTCGATTTATTCAAAACTAACAATGTCAACCTTGATATCTTAACAGAAAACTTCCCTTTAGAGTTTTATTTTGAATACATGATAATATGGCCAGACCTTTTTTTCAAAAGTTCAGAAATGACTGTTGATCCTACGTTTAAGCATAATATCTCTGGTTACATGATGGCAAAAACAGAAGGCAAGACCACGGAGTGGCACACTCATATAACTGCAGTGACAGTAGCTCCAAGATTCCGCCGAATATCGCTAGCTTCGAAGTTATGTAATACTTTGGAGACCATGACCGATGTCATGCCCCATGAAGTCAACTTTATCGATCTTTTCGTCAAGTGCAATAACCAATTGGCCATCAAACTTTACGAAAAATTGGGATACAGTGTCTACAGGAGAGTGGTGGGATATTATAACTCAGCTGAAGATGGGTATCCAGATACCCTGAAAAAAGTAGATGACAATAAAGATGCTTTTGATATGAGAAAAGCTATGGCTAGGGACAGGAACAGAAGCGTACGGCCGGATGGAAGAAGCCATAAATGCTATCCACACGATGTAAGATTTTAAGGTATGTATTACCTCGTCCTCATACTCAGAACATAATAATGAATCTCTGTGCTATTCATATTTTGCGATACGGACTAAAATAATACTATCCAGAGGCGCGGACTATAATACTATTAATTTGATTTTTGTATGTACATACTGAATGATATACTTAATTTACATAGAAACATCATTTTAAAATTCAACGTTGGAAGGAGGTTGCGAAAACTGGTTGGCTGGTCTGCTGTACGAGTCGTTTTGGTTCTGATAGGCGCCACTATTATTTTGGTAGTTATTTCTGTTTTGGTAGTTTCCACGTTGGCCGCCTCTTCCTCTGTTTCCTCTGTTTCCCCTATAATTTCCACGCCCACGACCGCGGCCTCTAGAGTGAAATCTTGGTCTGGCAGAAGCTTGTCCAAAGGTGTCAACGTTCAACATTTTTTCTTCTTGCCATCTCATATTGGTATTAGTTTCAGTAGAAGTGGAGATGGTGTCGAAAAAAGACGATTTTTTATTATAAAACTGCTCATCAGATTCATCCTGCTTGTGAACAGCTGATTCTAATTCTTTTTCTTTTTCCACATCAGTGGAATCACCTTTCGTGAATTTTGCATTATTTGATTGAAAGTCAAAATCTTCATTCGGAATATCGACTTTGAAATTGCGGTTGGATTGAGGAGGGCGATTACTTGATCTATTCTTGTTTCTTTGATATTTTGGCTCATTTTCACCATTTTTACCTCTTTCCCTACTTTGCGAGTTTACATTGGTGTCTTGAGGAGTGCTCTTATCATTCATACTAGCAGTAGCGGTTTCTGTCGAAGTTGGGGTGTAAACACCATATCCAGCGACAGCTGCTGGCACATTGGATTCGGGCTTTGGGGCTTGGGGGTTTGTTTGCACGTGTGCTTGAGCTTGAGCCTGGGGTGGAGATTGAGCTTGTTGAGGAGGGAATTGTGAAGCGGGTGGCATCATTTGAGGAACAACCGGCTGTATGTCATTGATGTTAGCATCTAAAATGCTTAAATCCTTGACTTCACTGCCGTTGAACTTTACAGAATTGTATACCGTAGGATTCGGATAAATTTCCTCAGGACCCCAGTTCTTGCGACCTTCTGTACCAAAACAGCGAACTTCTTTCAAAGTCACGGTACCCTTTTCAGAGTCAATATCTTCTAACAGCCCCACATATCTGTTGTCAGTCACAGAGATTAAAGAAATAGTTTTACCGATGTACTGCGACATTGCCTTGCTGCTGTTTTTCGATGAATGCTTCTTCTACGATATCCTCACTATTCGTTTATTGTTCTTTCTGACTGCCTCCACGTTATTCTTTACAATCGCGGGTACAGTTTAATTTTTCCACCGTGTAAGGTGACGGGACCATGGTACTGGACTGAGGAATCATTACATATACGTCAGTAATGGGTATCTTCATAATAAACACCTTTATCCATTTAATATGGAAATCAATTGCACTGTCATTTAAAATAGCGGCATCTATGATACTTAGAGGGCAATTGCATTGATAGAAGTTGTGTCATTTGGTGTTCTCCTCGGATCGAGTTTTAAATCCGATTTTTGCATCTCGGTCCGAGTGACTATTTCAGATAATTGGTAAATATAAGAAGAGCAAGAAGATGTGCAAAAAATAGAGAAAATATGATGCTGCGTAAAAGTACAGACACCCTGGAAGCTAGGCCAAGATTGTTACGAGCATATCATCAATGTTAACTCTAGAGTCTGCATTAACTGGCGCTGTGGCTTCGGCAATGGCCAATATTGCAGTTTATCCGCTGGATTTATCGAAGACGATCATTCAGTCACAAGTATCTCCTTCTTCAAGTGAGGATAGTAACGAAGGTAAAGTTTTGCCCAATAGGAGATATAAGAATGTTGTAGATTGCATGATAAACATATTCAAAGAAAAGGGTATTTTGGGTCTGTATCAAGGTATGACAGTCACTACGGTGGCCACATTTGTCCAGAATTTTGTTTATTTCTTTTGGTACACATTTATCAGAAAGTCCTACATGAAACATAAGCTGTTAGGACTGCAATCACTGAAAAACCGCGATGGTCCTATCACACCTTCTACGATTGAAGAATTGGTACTTGGGGTAGCAGCTGCCAGTATATCGCAATTTTTTACTAGTCCCATGGCTGTGGTAGCTACAAGACAACAAACAGTCCATTCTGCAGAGTCTGCCAAATTTACCAACGTTATTAAGGACATTTACCGTGAAAATAATGGGGACATAACTGCTTTTTGGAAAGGTTTAAGAACAGGTTTAGCATTGACGATAAATCCTTCCATCACATATGCCTCTTTTCAAAGACTTAAAGAAGTTTTTTTCCATGACCATTCCAACGATGCTGGCAGTTTGTCAGCAGTGCAAAATTTCATTTTGGGTGTCCTTTCCAAGATGATTTCGACTCTAGTTACGCAACCCTTGATTGTCGCTAAAGCAATGCTTCAAAGCGCTGGCTCTAAATTCACTACTTTCCAAGAAGCGCTACTATACTTGTACAAAAATGAAGGGTTAAAATCTCTTTGGAAGGGAGTTCTTCCTCAATTGACAAAGGGTGTCATTGTGCAAGGCCTGTTGTTTGCTTTCAGAGGAGAATTGACAAAATCTTTAAAGAGGCTAATATTCTTGTACTCTTCTTTTTTCCTAAAGCACAACGGACAACGCAAGCTGGCTTCCACTTGAGAATCCTTACTATTACTGAAATAAGCACATTGCGTTTAGAATCTTTACATATCAAATTTAAAATTTATATAAACAATGGAGATTCACTTTTTTAACCTTACGCCATTTCGTATCTGTCACCAACAGTATGGAAAGTAGTCAAATATTTGTTAATGGCATTGAACTCTTGATCGGTAAGTTTGGTTTTCTGTTCATCAAAGTTTTCATTAACCTTGGAAATAGAAGAGCCACTTGGAATTGGGATAAATTTGGCGCCACTGTATTCCGGAACTTTGTTCCAGTGCTTAACCCATCCCAAAGCCAGTTGTGCAAGAGTAATGGAGTTGTTTTGTGGGCGCTTGTCGACTATTTCTTCCTGCAGGAACCTGACCAAGGTCAGGTTTTTTTTCAAAGACTCATCGCTAAATCTCTTTAACGACTTTCTAAAGTCACCCTCAGGGATATCAGCGTTGGACTTCAATTGACCTGTCAACAACCCTCTGCCCAGTGGGGAGTAGCAGATGATGGACAACCCCAATTCAGCACATGTTTTAGCAATTCCGTTCTGTAAAATGTCAGTACTGAACAAAGAAAGTTCCACTTCAACGCAGGTCAAAAACTTTCCCCAATCCTTGTGAATAGCTCTAATTTGCTCTTCATTAACTTCACTTAATGAAATACCGCCAATAACGCCTTCGGAGATCATCTCAGCAAGCGCTTCGAACGATTCGTAGGGGTAAACCTCTCCTTTCGTGCATAGGGAAGTGTCGATTCTTGCGACTTCGAAGATGTCGATGTAGCCACCAATAGCACTAACTGAATTCTTTACGCTTTGTACAACATCATCGTGACTGCCTCTGGGGGTTAAGGTAGCATTGTCTGCACCACCTTTACAACTGATAACCACATCCTTTCTCAAATCTGGGTATTTCGCAAAGAAGTCGTGAACATACGACAAATTAATAAAATCGGGACCATAGAATTCACCAACGTTGAAAAAGGCCTTGTGCCCACGTTCTCTGGATAACTCAACCACTCTGTGCATGGCCTCGAAAGCCTGCGACTGAGGGATAGGCTCGGCTCTCCAAGTCAAACTCATTAAACCATAGCCAGTATCTAACTTGTGGATGTTGTTTTTCAAATCGGCGACAGACATTTTATTTTTACTTTTTTTGGTGTATATTTTAGTTAATATGTACCTGTTTTTCTATTCTACATAACATAG
>JXWR01001859.1_pt1 | contig 12028 bp, 5 predicted proteins | sample 315541 | NCBI WGS metagenome assembly JXWR01 (sample SAMN03273951, study PRJNA271842) | soil metagenome | isolation source: rice field ambient CO2 | place: India: CRRI Experimental farm Cuttack,Odisha-753006 | collected 2013-12-17
TTGAAGGAATTTTGAAGGAATTCTGTGGTCGGCAAGACGATTTATTATAAACACCAAGTAAAACGGAAAGAAGGGTTTTTTCAGTACTATTATGACGGCGCGGCACTCGCCAGAAGATCCTAACCAGCTTATACTGTACTCTTTTTTTTTTTTTTTTTTAAAAAAAATTCCGGACATTGTCTAAACCCTGTCCGTGACTACAATATTGATTTTCAACGGAAAAAAAAAATGTAGTGTCATAGAAAAACGACAAGGTAAATAGTAGTAAAATTTATTTGTATAGGTTTGAAAGACATGCAAAGCTAGAATTGAAATTAAAATCCCCGGAGCTGATAAGCGGGCAAAGATAATGAAATAGAAACCATCTGGAAGCCAGCGAGGATATATGTGATAGAAAATGAAGCAAAAGATAATAATAATAATAAAAATAAAAAAAAAAAAGTTGAAAACTTATAGAATTATATATTCAAACAAACAAAAATAACCATTTCAATAGTCAAAACCACCTTTCAGGCTTTGTTGTAAAATTTCAACACCCTTCTTGTCACCAAATGTGACCGAGTCAGAGCCAGAATTTGGTTTCTCCGTCGATTGTAAATTAATTTGCGTCAATGGCTTGAGGTCTTGAGAACCAAAAGAAGAATCAAACTTGTAGTTATCAAAACCAGAGGTTATAGAGTCACTAAATCTCTGACTTGAGCGCCTTCTTCTAGCAACTTTGGCGTAATCTGGCTCATCCAAAAGCACTGTTGAGTATCGTCTTGAGCTTGATGCTGTGGACGATCTTGATCTTGATCTTGAAGTGGCGGTTGACTTAAAAGCACTAGCATCATAATTCGGATTGTTCATTTGAGCTCTGAGAAATTTATTTTCCTCCTTGAGCAGATTTATTTCTCTCATAAGCTTCACAACAATTGCGTCTTGCTCTTTTTCCATAACATCTATTATTTCGCCACTGGAAAGCCTAGGTGTTGGCGTGTATGAAGGCTTGTCAACAATAATTTGCAGCGAATTGTTGGAAGCGGAGTTTGAAGACATGTACGGAGAATGGGAAAATGAGTTCCTTGGAGAAAGTCTATTAGTGAATATAGTACCTTCAGACTTGCCCAATGAACTACCTGGAGCGGTGGTAGACGTAGCAGTTGTAGCATTAGTAGCAGCAGCACTGGGGATTGTGGTTGGAGTAGCAGTTGCTGCACTTGTGGCTGAGGCAGAGGCCCCAGGGGTGGCTGAGGTAGAGGCAGCCAAGGGCCCGCTCAGCCCCACCGAAGGTCTTCTGAGCCTTGCGGAAGCGGTAGTGTAATTGTCACTCTTGATGGGAGAATAGAGATATGAACCAGACCTGGATGGGGAAGCATTGGTACTGGCGGCACTGTCACATAGTCTGGAAGATTCTAATGGCAGCGAATTATTATCGAAAGGACTAGATGCTGTAGGCAGTCTACTGGAGAAGGAGCTGGTATTGTTAAAGCTGGATCCAGAGAATGGGATGTCTAAAGAGAGCTGGCCTAAACTAGCAGAGTGAGCCAGGCTGTGCTGGCGACGATGTGAATGTGGTTGTTGTTGCTGCTGCTGTTGTTGCTGCTGCAGATGGGCTTGATTTTGTTGTTGTATGTGAGGCTGCTCATGCTGATTCTGGTGTGATTGATGTTGAGACTGCGGTTTGTGATTTAGTGAGGAGTGGTTATTATTGCGGCTCGACATACTGATATTCGGACTTGACAAAGAATAGAGGAGAAAAAAAAAACAAGAAAAGAAGAGAGAATTAGTCCGAAATATAACTCAGTAAGTAGCAATAAATTGAGTGAAAAAAGTGCAACAGGGTCCTTTTAAAAAAGCCAGCTGAAAAAGCCAGCTGGAAAAAAAAACAGGTGGATCTGGGGGCAATATAAGTATACTTATACGAGATCATAAAATGGCGAGAGGTTTTTTTTATCCACAAACAGCAGGCGCTTTATCGCTGCTGCTGTGGATTTCTATCGGAGCCAGCTGCAGTCTAGAACCACAGCGGGAGATGACATGCGTACGAACACAGCATCCTGCACCACAGCACGTCATCACACAGGTGTCAATCTTAGTGTCCACACCAGCCACGGTGTACCCACCACTGCCACTGCCACCGCCACTGCCAATCGACTTAGTACACACAGCAGCCAGCCAGAAACAGCCAGAAACACGTTGCACTAGCAATCCTCAGATGACCAATCACACAGCACACTAGACAATTCACCAGCTCAGCTCATGTCTCTGAATTTTTATAAAACATTTCTCACTCCCTCTACAGCACATATCCCGCCGGGCCCCAGCACCAGCCCCCCGCGCCTCCACGAGCCTCAGTTGCTCGCACCTCGCTTGCTTTCCATCCCTTAAAAAATTTACACATTCGCTCTTAACCAATTATCGCCCGCGCTTACTAACGTGGGGGTGTTATCACCCCTCATATTCACATATTTGGGTCTCTTCTCTCCAAATAAGAAAAAAAAAAAAAATAAGCTATAATTTTCTGTTTTACAAATCAGTATCTAGAAGGTTAACAAGCTATTGTCACTCGCAACACACGCAAATACTACATCAGCTAGCTCCCCATTCACCGCGATCACTCTCCCCCTTTTCACTACTTTTACTTCTCTACCCTTTTCACCTTTCCATTCGCTTCTTCTGCATCACGATGGGTTCCGCTGCTTCTAAGCAATCCGGCAGAAATCTTGCTAAGCAAGTCTCTGATAGTGCTGTTTCTCAAAACCTCAAACGCACAAAAATAGATCCAATGGCCGAACTCCGAAAAACGCAACAGCAGAATCATCAACAGCACCAACAGCACCAACAACAGCTACGGAACCAATACAAAAGCGCCAATGGCAATGCTGCAACAAGCAACAATAGCGATCCAAGGGCCCAGGGAATACTGATCAAATCACCTAAAAGTAAAAATTTCCAAAACTCTCCTCGTCTGGATCAACCACCATCAAAGTTTTCTCAGAACATTAAAGAACCAAATGCTAAAAACAAAGACTTGAAGAACCATGACCTCAATGAACAAGACTCTGCAAAGCCAGACTACATCACCAAAGATGGCATGGACCCGGACTTTAACGCTAAGGCAATGTCTCTTGGGGCAGTCAACATCCATGAAACGCAAATCAAAGTGGACCAAAATAACAACGCAGTACGCACTTTGAACAAAAGGCAGGAATTAGAAAAAATTGGCAAAGAAATGAAAGGCCAAGTTGAAAACAAAACATTACTTGATCCACGCACCATCGCCGCTCTTCTTGATGATATGCAAGCTGGTTTGACCAAAACTGAAGCAGTGCGAAACTACGGCATCCATCCAGACTTGATTGGCCAGCTAGGCTCTGGTATCATCAAAGTTGCAAAGACAAGAGTTGATAAGACAAAAACTTTAAAAGATGTTGAAGCTGAGCAACAGCTAGAACAAATACAAACTGCTCGTTGGCAAAGAAGACAAGTGGATGTGGAACCAGATCAGTTGCAAAATAAAATTGACAAACTTTTGTCTTAGGCATTGCGGAGGCAAAATCAAAAAAAAAAAAAAAGTAACACTATCGACAGTGCATGCAGTTTCCCTTCATTGCTGTTAATCTATTTTTTCGCTTAGCCAATAAGCTTAAGCGCCACTTGTATTTAAGTACTGTCCATGTAAGCGTCAGTTTATTCTATAGCATACACCATACTAAAATATACTTTAGTCGTTGGTAAAAAATTAACTCAAGCCCATTAAGTTACCCTTTGTGTATATACCGCTCTCTTAGCGTAAGCATACTTCTCCGTTGGGAAAAACACAAAAATTTTTTTTTATATTTTCATATTTTTCAGGATGATCCGGTAAGCATCACCTACTAGTCGGAGAACTAAACCAAGAACTCAACTTCAACGCGCAAAACCCTAATCGTCATCTCAACCATAATAGCATAATAGGCAATCTTTTCGCAAGATGAAACAAAATCCTTTTATGCAAAAAAAGGATAATTTGCTCAAGCTTATTGAAGAGACTTCTCCGGATAGTCCCGATGCATCGCCCAAAGGCACCATCGATGCGCTTTGCATGCCCATAATCAACCTAATCAATTCATCTTCCAAGATGGTGACAACATCGTCTTGCTCGGGCAGAGTTAGTGTCTTTCTCGAGGGGGAAAAGCATCTTTCTCAACCGATAGATAATAACAATGACAGCAACAACAATAATCAGCCGGAAAGTGCAACCACCACCAAGCCTGGCGGTAAAGGCGACGGTGGAAGATGGCTATTCATAACCCACGACGTTAGCAAAGTAGATAATTGGTATACTGACCTTATGTCCTTATCCTCGTCATCATCGAACCAAAACACTAACACTGATATACCCAGTGTCGCTAATAAGGATCTCACTTACTGCTTTACAACTGATGCAGACCTCATCGACCGCAAAAGCAATGACCCCAGCACAAGGTACGTGCTCTTCAAATTTGAGCCTTTAATTCTTCATGTATTATGTGCCGACTTAGATAGCGCTTCACAATTATACACTACCGCAATGGGTACCGGTTTCAGAGAATCAGGCATTGGCAAGAATAACAACGTGGCGATTCGCATTTCGATCAAGTTAGACGTACCGGTGGGATTTTATGAACCTGAAGAGAAAAAAATATGCTGGTTTGTACCTGAATATGTGCTAAAATTGCTCACTAATGTCAGTAAAGAAAAGTTCTACCAAAACGAAAAAAAACTAAAAGATTTGTATGATCAAATCGAACAGTTGACGAATAGCCAGGCCAATAATAATAAATCTGCGGATGCAGATACACTTGGTCAGCATGGCACCAAAAAGACAGAAACAAAGGAAGAAAGAAGATTAAGAAAGCAAGCGGAAGGGTTAGCAAGAAGAGAAGCAGTAAGGGAACAAAAACAAGCAGAAAAGCTAAGAAAGCTCAAATTGGAGCAAGAGCGTTTGCAGGGACAACAGCAAGAACAGGAGCAGTAGAACTCTCACCACATCATTCACCAGAGTTGTTAAAACCAACACAAGTGTCCAATTCAAATGCTTTTTAATTTGACTATCAAGTAGATTGTTGTAAGTGAGTCCTTTTCCCTTGTTCCTATTGTTATTTATTTTGATTAAGCTCATATTTCCTATTATATACTCAGAATTTTGTCTCATTATAAGGACACGTACACTGGCGCTTAGCCCCATTAATTAACGACAGTTTCCCACGTTTCTTGTAGTCCGTGCAACACGCCATTTTGCCCACAGTAAATAGTGATGGCGGAGAAGTTTTTGCATCGGCAGATATAGTCAGAAACTTGCTAAGTGTAAACTGCTAATCACTTATGAAATTTCATAAGCTAGCATGTTTGGCGCTTAATGAAATTCGACAGACATTTTATCGCATTCTGTACACTCCGGCACGAGAGGCTGTAGAAATATAGTTTAGTACACTCATTCATAGTATTTCGCAATGATTGGTTACAGAAACTTTGCGTAATGTGAAATAGTAAAATACTGGCATACAAATGTTGGCTCTAAGGAGTGTCCATAAAGGAGGAGCATTTTTCGTGAATAGTAGTAAAAAATCTTTCTTCATTCAGCCAAAGCGCAAGATTTCGCGGTATCTGCCTTCATATTTGAACAGAAAACAAGTTTGTTCAATCTAAAAAATGAAATATGACATTAGATGATGAATGAACAAAACCAAGAAAAACAAATTATATATAGGTATATATAAAAAAACAATAACATCAACAAAACAACAAAGAAAAAAAAAAATTAAATTTATGAAAGAAAAATGAGAAAGAATAACCACATCAACAGGAGAAACATCAAACAAGCATTAAATGAAAGAGCATAATTAACATAAAATAAGAAACAGCAACGTCACTAAAGAGTCTTGAAAGTTTGGAAAAAACAGTAAAAAAATAAAAAATTTCAAAAACATGGAAAAAATAGAAAAAAAAAAAATAAACTAAACGCTAAACAAGAACTAACGCAAAAACAGAAAAAGCGCCAAATATAATCAAAAACAAACAAATTGAAAAAAGAAAAGCTGGTAGTATAGTAAAGGTAAACATTGTTTACCATTATGATGAAAAAATAAGAATCAAATACGAAAAAAAAAAGATACACCAATGCTCATGCGAATGCAACGACATATAATATGAAGGAAAATGAGGAGCAAAACAGGACTTTTCAACATGAGCAAAACTTTCAAACAGAGATTTATTCAGTTACTTCGGCATTATTCTCGGTTTGGTTCTTGTTGCCGGCAAGATTAGTTCGTGGTTCATCATCACTTGACGAATTCTCAGTTTCATCGGAACTGTCTTGCTCAAAATAATCCATTAACTTTTCCATTTCTTCTTTAGAGGCGCTCAAATGGAATGGTGTAGAATTGAGTTTGGCATGTTCCAAGCTTTGATGTAATTTAAGTTGATGGGAATTAGAGTTAGCGTCACTTGATTGACCTGTGGTACTTTGACCCCCGTCAGTATTGAAAGTGCTATCAGATAATCTGGTTTGAGACTTTTGATTTTCAACATCGTCACCATTATCATTGTCAGCCTTATTGTTCAACCTAGCTCTTAATGCATTGATACTGTTCAACTGAGAAGATGCACTTTCTCTTGGCTCAAGAATTAATGAAATTTGATACTGAGAATCAGCTGACGGACACTCCTTGAAACCTTTGCAAATAAACTCTTGAATCATGTCAATGTATTTGAATGGATAGCTGGTACCTTGGAAAGCAAGAATATTACTAATGATAGACTCCATCTTGGCTCTTTTATAGAAATTGATTACATTTGTGTCACCATTCAAATAATCACGAGTACCATTAGCAATAAAGGTCAAATCAGTCAAATAAACCCCAACAAACGGCACACATGGAACACCTGAAACATACTTGAGCATTTCTCGATACTTGTTAAAATTTCTTTTTGTGTCCATCAAGCTATTCATGTTATCAAGCAACTTTTTGGAATCTGTTGGAATAAGCGCCCATGTTTTGCGAAGTCTGTGTATAGGAGATGATGCCAAAGAACTTATCACTGCAGTCATAGAAGAAAAATTGTTGAACTGGCGACATTGCTCAGCAACAGCAATAAAGTAGTCAATAACTTTTGCTCTTTTATTGATATCGTGTTTCCTTAAAACCATATGTGACACATACGCCGTCAAATTGTTGGAATTATTGATGAATTCTGTAATGTGTTTTGAACCACCAAAAGAGCCATATTTGTTTTTCCAAACTCTTTCAAGACATTGCAACAAAGTAATTTGAGAATACAATTCAAAATCCTTGAGAGTCAATTGTCTAGCAAACTCAACATAGTCAATGTCTAGCAATTTTAACTGTTTATGGTGTCTTGTGACCGTAGGAATAATAGCCTCTGGTGCCGGTTCTGAAGGAGGTGGAACTGCACTGTATGAAATGTTGGCACCTGCACCACTGGCACCCCTTCTAGTAATTTGCTTACCTGACAATTTTGCTTCAATCTCATCATGAATAACCCTACAAGAAGGAAAATTGATTTCAATTAATCTTTGAGCAAACTTCAACCAAAGTTCTAAAGAACGGCGATCTTCGGAGTAAACATCAATCCAAAATTTTTGCAACAACATTTTCATGATATTTACGCATCTTAATCTGATTGGATATGCCTTCTTTTTCACCCATATGTCGTATTCCTCAAAACTTAATCCTTCCGGAGGTTGAATATTAAATCTAGCGATTAACAAAGAGACCAACTCACCTGGAGTCATCATACTGCGGAAAGTACTCAAGAAAATTTTGTTGAATTTTGGATCAAAATTTTCATGGTTAGTCAAATGAGTAACAAGTACCTCTTTGGTGCCACCTTTAATTTCACCTCTAGCGTCATAGTACAAATCATATTCCTCGTCAGAATCCAAATACCATGGAATTTCCTCAGTAGGCTTCTTCTTCTCAGGTTTGTAATTTTTGGAGATTACTTCATCATCAATCAAATATCCTTTGTCACTGAGATCAATTTTTCTATCAGACAAATAATTTTCATAATCAAGGTTGCTGTGCATCACCCTCTCAGCGTAATTTCTTAAGCTTTCTTTCTCCTCTATCAATTGGCCAATGATAATCAATAAGATATTCAAGTCATCTCTAATTTTTTTGATCAATCTATTAGTGTTTTTGTCAAAATTATTAAATATTGATCGATTAGAATCGCTGAAATTGTCAATACTATCGGTCAAGCTGAGAACTTCCTTCAAGTCATCGGCCAAATCGTCAATTGAAAATTTACTACCGCTTCTTGCCTGAGCGGTTGGGGGTGTTGGTTGTTTCATGACCTTGAATATAGAAGGGTCTTCAGCGGTCAATGCCTGGGAGTCCATTATTAATTCGGAAATGGAGTTATGCAAATCTTGCTTTACTTCAAAAAACTCAATTAAAATTGGATAAGCAATAGATATTATACCGGTTTCTTTGGCAGTACGAGTGCCAGCTCCGCTGCCGAGGCCATTGCCACCAGCACCAGCACTAGTACTGCCGCTACCACTACCACTACCATTACCGGCACCGCTACCATTACCTCCAGTAGTACCGCTAGAGACGCCATGGCTGGATAAATCACCAAGACCACCGGCAGATTTACCACTACCAAAAAGTATGCTATAGCTATTAGTGGAGCTGCTATGGGACTTGACACTGCCACTTTCTGCTCTTGGATTGTCAAAGAATTGGCTATTGAAGATACTAAAATCAAAACTTTCAAAAATGTCCATAATAATGGCAATACAAGCTAATGCCTTATATACCAACGAGATGATATTAAAATTTCTTCTTTCAATCGTCTTATTGTTAGTAGAAGACGATGATCCTGAGCTTAAATGCACCAAAATTTCATCCAAAATAACAAAAAGGTCTTTGACTTTGACTGTTAACATCGTCAAATTTTCATTGGACAAGTTAACAAGTCTCTTGGCACGTTGTTGAAAATCTTTGATTGCCAAATCTTTTCTTTTAATTTCACTAGCAGACAAGGAGCTATAGTTGTCATTAGAAGCCAAAGATTGCGAGTCAAGGGAAGCAATAGAGTTATCAAGAGTAACTTTAGGGTCGTTAAAATCACTAAAAAACGGATTTTGCCAATTACCTCCACTAAAAAAACCAGTAACAAATCTTGGGTATACTTGTGGAATTCTCATATGTTTTTCACCACTGCTTTCACTGAGCTTTTTGAACACCTTGTAGCAGCCAAGGGTGTGTCTTTTCAAAACTGTCATTTCGATTTTCACCACTTGTAAGTATGATTCACTTGAAAACTTGTCAAAATCTGCTTTTAAATCATATGCATGGCTTTTGTCTAACTGGGCAGCGAGCACTTTATTTGCAGTATTGAGCGAATTGTTATTATTACTACCTCCACTAGTACCACCAAAAATAGAAGCAGCGGCCGTGCTTTGAGTATCAGAATACATATTTGACTGAAATGAAGAAGCACGACCCTTTAGCAATTCTTCGTTGGATTCAAATTTTTCTTCATCATAATCATCATTATCGAAATCAATGCTATTGAGATCAGTTTCTGTTTTATCGCTAGAGTCTGAAGGCTTTTCATACGGCTCTTCAAGTTCTCTAAGAGAGAGGCATAGATTACCATTAACCACAATCAAAGCTACTGACCTAGAGATCTTTACTAATCTTTTCTTGATTGGCACCTCAAAACCATACTTGACAAGTTTTTCATGTGACAATCTTGCAGCAGTGTAGATCAAAACGCAAAGTTTTGAGGCAATATTGAAAATACCATTGAACCCTTGCTTGTCATTTTCAATAAGAGCTTTCAAGCAACGTTCCAATAACAAGAACAATGTATCTTTGAGACCGTCCCAAGTAGTCAAGTCTTTAGGATGCTGAATGAATAAATCTGACAAGTCAAAAATGTTTTGTGAAACTTCTTTATTATTAGAGGACAAAACCGGGTCGCTGTCCGCTGTTGAAGATTTTTGATTTTGTGATTGCAGTTGCAGTTGTTGACCAAAAGTTTGAGCATTAACGTTCGCCAAACTTTCACGACTAGCACTATCGCGATATCCTAAATTCAATGAACTGCTGTGATTTGGCAGGCCGCCCATCATATATACGGACAGGCCAGCATTAGTATTGTGGGGTTTTTGATTCTGAGTATTGATTGAAGCGTTGGATGAGTCCACGGGTGTATCATCGTTGTACTTTTTTGCATTATTAACTTTGTTATTGGCTGCATTATTAGTTGCTGGTAAATTATTATTGCTTTGTGGTGGAGATGTTTTCATGGCCCCGGTGCCAGCGCGTCTGATAGAGGCTCCAGAGTAGTATTTATTGTATCTATCATCATTCTGTTTCTTATTAGGTATGCCTTTGATGAAATTTATGAATTTTTGACCTCTTTTGTTATGAGAATCGTGATTACCAGTAAAATTTCTATGACCGCCATTATACTGCCACTCATCGGATGTCAAGAGTGGGCCTCCCAAAGTGTTGGCATGTTGAGCAGTAGGGTTTTTGATATTATGGCTACTGGCGTTATTGCTTGTCCCTGCTCCTGTAACATGATATGCGCCAATATTATTATTATTATTAGTAGTAGTAGTAGTAGTATTATTATGGTCAGATGTCGATGAAGCGCCAGGCAAGTTCAACTCCAAGTTTGCTGAACCGTTTGAAAAGGGCAATTCATCACAGTATATGTCCAAGTCAGAGTTGTAAAATAGCGTTTTGCCTTCTGGGCCTACCTGAGGCAACCAGTACAGCTGTTCTTTGCCAAACTTTGCCATTACCATGTTTTCGGCGTCTTTAAGGGATAGTATTTTTGAGTTTGCAGTACTGCTGGAGTTTGTGGTGGCAGGGTTGTCGGCTGGGCGAGACGCAAAGTTATTAAGATCCAACTGAGACTTGTTACTTTTGTAGAAGGGCTGATTTGGAGAAGAAGCTGTGTTATTGGAGGTTTCTGAAGTTGTTGCTGATGCCCCAGATATGGTATTTTTAATATCGCTATTGTTTTCCTTAAGCAATTTCAAGTCAGAGTTGGAAGAATTTAAACTTTCTTTGGAGTGAGAAGTTGCACTCGGCACTTGGTATGCGTAGTTGTTACTGTTGTTACTGTTGTTGCTCTCTTCACTAGCTTTCTTCTTTACATAGTTGATTAAGTCTGTAGATTTGGTAAAAGATTCAGGAAACCAGCCTCTAACTGGTTGGCCGGTAGCAGAATTATTTGGGCAAATAACGCCATCCCACCAACCCGAGGTAGATTTGGTCATGACGTATATGATATCATCTTTAGCAAGGCTTATTATATTCCTTTGGTCCTGTCTATTGTAGTCGTACAATGCTTGAACAATATCAATTGGCTTTATGGGCAACGATCGATAATTTCGGTATACTGATTCGTAGAACGAATCAAACTGTGATGAGCTGGACATGATATAATGTGCTGTGTTAAATAAACAGTGATGGATCGATAGATTGTACCTATTCGTTTAAGTGTAAATGCGTTGTTATTTGCTGGTGCATCAAAAAGTCCAAGAATTCAAAAATCCAAAGAAATAAAAAAAAAAAAAAATAATGGGCAATAATACGACGAAAGAAATAAAAATAAGGAACAAAGGCCAGGTTGGTGATGTCAAACAACAAAAAGCGCTGCTGTAACAACTGGGCACGTATGGTCTTAGTTTTGTAAAGCTGATTGAGTTGTGCAGTCAATGAATAGTGGAATTGCACTATTCGCTTTGCCGTGATATCTGATTCCAAGCGCCACAGATACTCAAACAATATATGAGAGTGCAGTACAAAATGCTTTGGTGATTTTCGGTGGTGTGTTCCTATTGCGTTGCGTTGAATGGAAAGAGGGCAAAAGAAAGAAACACACGACCAGTGTAGCTGGGAGGTTGGCTTGGAGACTTCAGGAATGGAGGAAGATGAAAGCAATGGATGAAGAATTGAGGAATGGATTAAGCACAGAGATCAGATTGTGTGCTGAACAAAATGAATATGAATGTAAAACAAAAAATTTT
>JXWR01003737.1_pt1 | contig 12010 bp, 4 predicted proteins | sample 315541 | NCBI WGS metagenome assembly JXWR01 (sample SAMN03273951, study PRJNA271842) | soil metagenome | isolation source: rice field ambient CO2 | place: India: CRRI Experimental farm Cuttack,Odisha-753006 | collected 2013-12-17
TATGTATATACGTGGGCACCAAGTTGAGGGGGAATTCCTTGTTTATAGTTATGATACGTCTCATATCCTTGTCCTTACTTTCACAATGGTCTAAAATAAAAGACAAGAAAACAAAACTGCAAATATATTAAATTCTATTTTTCTTTTTTAGAAGAAGCTATTAATAATAGATCAAATGTTCCAGCCATTTATATTCACATTGTATACTCCTTCACTTTGGTTTACACCTACATTCATTTGTGCAGTTATGCTTTGAACTTCATTCAAAGGTCGCCAAGACCAGATATGGATCTCCTCTGAAATCTTCTATGCCTGTCCTGCAGATACGGGGGAGAGTCGATAAAAGGGTATGAACTATATCTTTTGTTTTGCTGTTTCGAATGAATACTTGGGGCTGCTATTGGAATATTCAGTACAGGAGCGGTTCGCCTGATAGCATTTTTGAAAGCTTCATTTATGGAGATTGACACGGCATCGGTAGGGTCGCTCGGATAGAGAAAGCTTGCATTTAGATTAGAGCAAGTGTTCGATATCACGGAGAAGCTATTATCTGTACATCCTTGTTCGTATTCTTCATCCAGCAAGTAATTAAGGTCGTCATCATCATAATTATCATCATCATCATCGTTATCATCATCATTATTAATTATTTCAGTATTGGGGGGCTCTATGTCCGAAGTAGGCGGCAGTTTGAATTTGTCGCTCAAAGACTCATTATTCCCAATAGTAGCTCCTTCATTAATATGTGAAAATTGGCAAATTTTGCTAATGACGTTTTCAAAAGCTTTCACACTATTTTCCAACTCTGATTGGGATTGACTAATCAAAGGTAGAAATTCGATTTCCCAGTACCGTTCCGGATTATAAAAGCTAATAAAGTATTTGAAACCTGCGCCATTTAGCCTTGTTATTTGTAGTTTGGGTAGTACTGGATGCACAATATCACCATGTCGTCCTATCGATAAATAGTTTACTACATGCCCATCATGACTACTAGCTTTACTAGATTTTTGAAAGGGCGCTATATTTTCCTTTAACTTATCAAACCCTGTACATATCTGATATATTTCAATAGGTCCTTTTGCCATTAAAGATGTAGGTTTTAACTTAATAGTGTTTTGACTGTCTTGACTTTGCGTATCATTGAAGAATACTCCACTACTTTCAGTGACATTATTTGCGGATACTTGGGAATTTCTACGAATGCAACTGCTATTCGGAATATCATTATGAATGGGAACGAATGAATTCATAACCTGAACATTGCCATAGGTAAACAATGAAAATCTCTGAGTTGATATTCTTTTCCTTTGTGTTCCGGTTTTCTTCGAGGACGTGCCATTTTTTTTGGCTTTAACAGATTTATTTGTATCGTTTGAGTGTTGGGTCGAATCCTGTTTCAACTTTTTATTGTTGCTAAGTTTAAGTGACTGTTTTAAAGTTTGAAACGTAGATTGAGGTTTCTTTTCTTGTTTTGCCGTTAATCTCACGCTATTTTTCTTTGTTTCTCCCCTTGATAAAACCATACCACTTTGTTTAATTTCCTGAGAGTTATCAGACGAAAAATGTAGACCTTGTATCCTTCATAGGTGAAGGAATACTCCCTCCGTAATAAGGTAATTTAAAGTTCATAGTTCATTCACTCTTTTTGTTTACATCTCCGTTCTTCGTGATAAGTTCATAGATAATAAGAGAACAAAGTATTTAACGCACATGTATAAATATTCTATTAAAAGGGTACCTTTATAAATATGAGATCCGAGGGACGTTTATTGGAATTATCTTTTAAATCGTCTATATCACATATTCCAGTATACATAAGTTTTAATTTTAGAAAACGTTTAAATAAACAAAGAGAAAAAAAATAAGACACAAAAAATAACAGTATCTTTATTCTTGACATTCATAAAAATGCATGATAATATTGGTTTCATGGGGTAGTACTTGTATTATTAAAAGAAAGGAACAAAAAATTCATTGTTCAAAAGCTTAGAGATAAAAAAAAGAATTATAGACACAAAAGAAAAACATGGGTTAACATTAATTGACATTAATAATAGAAAGTGTAATAAAAGGTCATTTTCTTTTAATCAACTCTCTTTCTTCCAACCAAATGGTCAGCAATGAGTCTGGTAGCTTGCCAGTGAATGACCTTTGGCATTCTCATGGAAACTTCAGTTTCATAGTCATACAATTGTCTAATGGAGTTGTAAACGACATGTGAACCCTTAACACCAACGACAGCAGCAGTGTCAGAAATGGTCTTGTCATCAGCGTTGAAGTTTTCTTCGGCAGCACGAGCTTCAGCAATGGCAGCTTGGTTGTCTTCGATGAAGCCGACAGCTTTAATGGCCATTCTAGTGGCTCTTGTTCTATCAATTGGAGATGGCAAACCACCTTGTTGTACATGACCTGGATAAGCTGGCTTAGCGTCAAATCTGCCATCGGCTTCAGCAGTAATAACTTCAGCCAATTTAGTGGCTGATAAAGCCTTAGAAGCGTTTGTACTCTTCAAAATCAATTTACCAAATCTACCTCTACCTTCTGCCTTTTCAAAAGATTGAGCTAAGTATTCAATATCCTCGGACAATTGCTCCAAAGAAATACCTTCTTCTGGGACATAAGAGACTTGAGCACCAACAGCCAAAGAAGCGTAAGTGGCCAAATAGCCTGAGTTACCACCTTGACAATCGACAACGAAGGCTCTACCTCTGGTTGAAGAAGCGGATTGTTTAACAACATCACAGTATTCCATTAGAGCATTCAAAGCGGTATCAGAACCCAAAGAGTATTCAGTACCTGGAACATTGTTAGACAAAGTAGCTGGTATCAAGACCATTGGGATTCTGAAAGCTGGATAACTTTCTCTTGCTCTCTCTAATTGATGTAAAGATTCAAAAGCTTCGAAACCACCAACGATGATCAAACCATCAAATTCGTACTTTTGGAAATAGTAAGCGATCATACCTAGATCTGCTTCTTCTGGAGTGACTCTGTTAGTACCGATTTCAGAACCACCACGGGATTGCCAACCCAACATATCCTTCCAGTTCAAAGAACGAACACTTTCATGTCTTGCCAAACCAGACCAACCATTGTAGATAGCGTATGGTCTGTGACCTTGGGACATACAGTAAGTAGCCATCGAGTAGACGGCAGAGTTGATACCACCAGCTGGAGCACCGACATTAACAATGGCAATCTTCAGTCTCTTGTCCTTTGGTAGCTTTGGTTCGTTGTGGTCAGCAGAGTTGATAGCCATGAAATTGTTTAAATGTTCAATGAACTCAGTGTCTCTTAAAGACATGGCTCTCTTGAAATCCTTAGCTTGAATGGCTTCTGCAACAGCTTTGGTCAACTTGACGGATTCCATTAATGGTTTACGAACAATTTTGTTTTCGTTAACAGCAATCAATGGTGATGGGGTGTCTGGAGTGGATTCCAAAACGGCATTAACGGCCTCAAGACCTTGTAAAGTAGCCAAGATACGGTCGTAAGCAACAGCAGTACCACCTCTTTGAACGTGACCTAAGGTAGTAATTCTTGTATCCAAACCTAATCTGTCAACTAGAACTTTGTGGACGTCGCTTGGAGAAATTGGAGTCAAGTCAGCAGCGATAGCACCTTCTGCAACAACAACAATGGTGGTTCTCTTACCCCTTGATCTGTGCTTGGAGACAATGTCACACATTTGATCTTGCCATTCGCTGGAAGTGGCTGGCTTCTCTGGAATAAAGATATAGTCAGCGGAAGTGGCGATACCAGCTAATAAAGCTAACCAACCACAGTTTCTACCCATAACTTCAACAACGAAAGCTCTTGAGTGAGAGTTGGCAGTGGCTTCAACGTAATCGATGGCCTTACAGATTCTGTCCAAGGCAGAGTAAGCACCAATAGTAGCATCCGTGGTGGACATATCGTTATCAATAGAACCGACAGTACCGCAAATATTCAAATGCTTCATTCTTTCGTATTGTTCGTTGGAAATTCTGTTTGTTTTCAGCAATTCCTCGATCAAAGAAGGCCATTCTGATCTAAACAGATCGGCACCAGTCAAAGAACCGTCACCACCACAAACGATCAAAGCATCGACACCGGCCTCAATCAAATGTTGGGCACCCAATAATCTACCTTCGCGCTTCTTGAATTCCATACAACGGGCAGTACCAATGTTAGTACCACCTTCAGCAGACCAACCACGGACGTCTTCCCAGTGGAATTCCTTGATGTATTCTGGACCACCACGAACCAAACCTTCATAACCTTCCATGACAACAAAGGCACGACAACCTTTGAAGATAGCGGAACGCACGATGGCTCTAACGTTAGAGTTCATACCTGGAGCATCACCACCGGAAGTCATGACGGCAATTGCCTTTTGAGGCCTGTTCGATGGCTTTGGCAGAGATGGATAGGTGTCGGTGGTTTTCATACGGTAAGCCAAATCAGTGTAAGAGTGAACTTTAGAGGAAAGACCAGACTTAGCAGAAGCTTCTGGTGCTGGTGGTGGAGTTGGCTTGGTTGAAACTGCGTTCTTAGTAGAAGTAACACCAACAACGTTACCTAATGGGTCCAAAGTGTACAACTGCATTGGAAATAGTTCTGTTGGGTAGCCTTGAAGAGGAGCGTTCATAGCATTTAGAGTGTCCTTGACTGCCAAGATGTCGGAAGTGTTAAATACCAAGGATTGGGTGGCATGTGATCTCCAGTCTTGAGTCTTGGTAATACTGTTCAATTCCTTCAAATGAGCCTCAACATTTTTATTGATTTTTTCATCAGGACGTAGAAGGATCTTCAAAGAGATGGAATCGTTAGACAATAAAGTGGAGTTTTCATCTGGAGAAGAGCGGTTTTCTAATGACAAAAACTTGGTGTAAAAATCTATGGCAGCTTTATAAGATTGAACGGAATATGCAGTGACGGTACAATAAGAAGTACCATTCACAAAAGGAGTAGTAACAGTCATTGCGTATGGTTAGTTCTTGGCCAATGCTAAACTAGTCTCTAAATCTAGTTCTATTGTTCAAATGAGATATAAGAAAGGCTTTTAAGAAAAAAAAAGGAAAAAAAAAAAAAAAAAAGGAATTTTCTTCTTTATGAAACCGAAGATAAGAAGCTTTTAATCAAGGAAGTAATAAATAAAGGACAAAAAGAAGAAAAAAATATTATTGTTTTATAAAATGCAAGTAGGAAAAATAAGAATGAGAGCGGATAAAAAAAAGGCAGGAAAAAAAACAACAACATGAAGCGAGAGACTTCATTGCGATGTAATAAATGAATGGTCGATAAAGACCGGATGGAAAAAAAGGCCGATTTAACATGGCAAACAAAAGATTACATACGTACTGATCAAATTGATCAATTCAATATCTGTTTTCGTTTTTAACATTCAACTACCGTCATAGCGTTATACGTAGGAAAAAAAAACCGCAATCACGTAACCCTGGCTTCCACTAATCGGCTCTTGTGCCGTCAGATTCCAGATGTACGGGTGGACGCCATTTGGAACGAAAAAAAGAAATTGAAAAAAGTGGAAGCTAGAAATCACTGTCTTACCCTGAACGGTATCGTATATAATGACTCCTGTTTTTTTTTCTCTACCCCCTTGCCTCTTACCCCGGATTTTACCCAACTTTATCTTAATCTTCGTTTTCCTTTTTAGCGTGGAGATGGTAAACGCTAGCGGTAACGTTAACGTTGCAAAGGGGGTATGCGGGACTGGCTGAAACGGGCGATAATACGATGCAACAAAGCAGCAGAGAATGGCTATGAATAGTCTTTACACCCACAGTTTTTCGTGTGGCAGTTACTATATATTAGTAGGATATTCGATCTATATAGATGGTAGTACTTACAATGCTGTTCTTGGGTTTTTGCGGATCTTCTTTCTTTTTTGTAGTTTTATTTTATGTCTTACTTCTTATTTCCTTCTTACTTCCTCATTGGTTAAGGCTCACGTTGATTGCAATAACAAAGAAGTATATACTGTAGCATAGCTCTTCATATCATTTTTGCCGTGCATTCGAAGACTATATATATATATGCATATTGTCTGACCCTTCGCCTTAAAGTAAAGAAGACAACAGAATACAACCATGCTGAGTAGCAGTAGCAATAGACCTATATCTGCCCATCTAACCATCCATTACAAGGCTATTCAGGAGGAAGAGGGGGAGGATATGAGAAGCGGTGCCGGAAGTGGTGGCCATCATGACGACTATTTTCTGGAGAGTAACAGATCTCCCACTCCTAATAAGAAACATGAGTTCATTAAAACGGTGCTCAATATCAACGATAACGACTCTGAATTTTCGGAATCGTGCTCACCAAGAGAGAAGTTACATAACGAGGGGCCTTGTAATACAGACCTGTTCGGGGACTTCATGTCTAAAAGACAACAGAGGCTGTCTAATTCTATGAACATTTACGACCTTTATCAGTGTGTACATAACCTGTCGCCTAGCAACAACAACCATCAGTTCATAGCAAGAAGGTTCAGCGATTCTCATATTCCCTCCTTGCATCACCGCCAGCAGCAACAGAAGGTAACAACAAAAAACTTTGTACAGCCCACGAAGGACATTCAAAGGATCGCCTCGTACGCTGCGGATTCAGACCAGAGAGTTAAGTATTTACCAAACTATCATCAGTCTGCTCCTTCTACTGCACTGTCTGCGGCTGAATCGAAAGCGGCTGTACCAAGAAAGCTCCCTGACAGAGACAGTACACAAAATTACGTACTAAAATTGCAACTCTCGTCACCCAACTCTCAACCAATGTCACCAAGGACTCGCCCGGCCTACCGCCCCTCTTGCTCTTCTTCCAATTGCTCGTCATCTTCCTCATCATCAGCATGTTCATCCGTTTCCATCTCAGATCCGAACAACATAACAGCATACGAAACGAATAATGTCAACCCTCAGTTCCCCAGTAACCAGCCATTAGATATTTCTAGTCCTTGTGCAAGGCATCACCATAGAAGAAATTCTATTGCTGTAAAGTTTGACAAGGCTTTATATAAGAAAACAACAGGATAGTTGATTAGAAGACTATAGCTAAATAATCATTTCATTGGGAAATGACTATCACGATTTAACGAATACCCCCTTTTCTCTTTCTTGCCATTTAATGGTCGTCGCTCTGATATTTGCACACATACGCTCACGTACATACGTACGCGCAGATGGGACAGGCGCATAAGTACGCGCTAATACATGTATTGATATAAGTTATGTTTTTATTTATTAAAATGATATTGTTGCATTTTTTTTTTTTAAATCTCACGTTATTTTTCATTTATATACATACACTTAAGAGAATGTCAGATTTTCTCTTTTCGGCCACCATTATGGTATCTAAGCGGCTATTTAACTTACTTGTTCCTATACCGAAACTATCTCTTTCGCTTACTGTCCACCAACCTAGTTAGCTCTTCAAGGACAATGTTTCCCCTTCTGTCTTCAAATTTTTTCTTAAGCTCATCGATCAACAGCGAGATCTCAAACTCTTCAATGTTCTTGTCAATTTTTTTCGAATTTCTTTCTATGAACTCCACTACTGCTCTGTCATCATTAACATCCAGATCGTTATACCATGACTGAACTATTTTCAACAGGTCGTCGTACTTCATTTTCGTTTTGTTATCACATGTTTTTTTTTGCAGTCTTTTGATCACTTGTCCCTCGTTCAACCTCCTTCTCAGTCTCCAATATAAAAATCTGCGTGACTTTTTCCATTCCAACTCCTTTCGGATTACTCCTTTAACTAGCATCCTAGTCGATCTATCATGTAAATCTGCAAACTGTATGCTGATTTGATTATAAATTGGTATCAACTGTCTCTCTCTTATTTTCAATCTCTTCGTAAGATCATTTTGTTTTTCCAAAGATAACTTTTTTTCTGTCAACGTTCTTCTCAAATGTCCATATGTGGAGTCTAATCGAATCATCGTCTCTATCATTTTCTCCTTACGGTATTTTATGCTAACTACTCCGTCAGGTTCTAACACACCTCCCCTAGATTCAACATCGGCATACATTTCCATTTGTTCAGGATTAATAGTTGGATCTATAACAACCCATGATCCGCCCCTTAATTCACCAAAGGGCGGAATGTATATCAGTATGGGTTGTTTGTAGTCAACCAGAGCGTCAACAATAAAAGACCCGTACTTTAGTACTTCATTGTACATATCCCTTTGACCGCCAGAAAATCCCCTCCAATTGGCTAAGATAATCAATGGTAATTGCTCACCATAGTTAAAATCATTTATAGTTTGAGCTGTTTTGAACGCGGAATTTGGATACCACACCTGTCCTGCTTCTTTAACGGAAAACTCTGAAGAATCCAGATTAGCTGGGTCAGCGGGGATTGTTTCTTCGATAGTCTTAGTTTCTACCGCAATAACACCTACGGGAATACCTCCAAGACGTGCTCTTCCAACTATTACACCTTTGGCCCATCCAGATAATGTCTCAAAAAACGAATCCTTATCAAATAGGCCTGACTGGAAGTTGTTATTTGAGTCCCATTTACCCTCTATCAACCACCTTGCCTCATATGGCACTTGCTTGGCAGGTTTGAAGTCTACATCCCTATCCCATCTATCCATAGTTTCAAGAAGTGGAGGACTCATATCTCTTTTCGCCGGGACATATGATAACCATGTCATTATTTTTTCGATGGCTTTCATATCATTACTGGCTGTTAAATGCGCTATTCCGTTTTTATACATGATTTGGGTTCCGCCAATTTGTAGGTTAGATGTATAGATATCGGTACCCAAAACTTTATTAATCGCCGATGCACCCGTCAGTATGATAGGCTTATCCTCCACCTGAATAGTACGTTGTCCTAGTCTGACCAGATAGGAACCTATACCAACGGACCGACAAGTAACAGCAGTAATAGTGAAAATGTCTCTATACGCTTTCGAAGTGGCACCAGCAATTAAACCTGAGCCCTGTAAACATTCAACACCTAAACCCTCTTCGAATCCGACTATTGCTTTAATAATATATCTCTCTTCACCGTATACCATCTTGTGTTCAACAACAACCGAATTTCCTTTCCCAGAATCTTTCAGTAGCTGCATGTCTTTTGGAGCTAAGTATAAGTACTGGAAACCCTTTGTTGGATCAGAGGGGTCATTCCATGCTACACGAAATAGAGGGATCAGCTCTTCGGCTATACCCAATTTAGCTCCTGAATTCGCCGCCAAGTATATCCTCGGGATCCCTCTCTCTCTTGCATAATTTGTGACCCTATCAAAAAACAAATCTTCTCTCGGTCCAAAAGATCCAATATTGTAGGTAATATCATTAGAAATCACGATCATGTTACGCCCTTCAGGATATTCAGGTGTCTGAACCATAATCTCAAAAGCAACCATCCCTATATTATTAAGGCCTGGCTCCCTGTTTACTTTTATCAAATTACCGTTTTGTTCTATCAATTCAACCCAACTAAAAAAACTGTCATTCAGCTTATGTTTTGGAAAATACCTTTTCCACTGTTGGATTGCAGCTTGATGAAACAGACCTGGGAAATCGTACACATATGTTGTACCCATGAATTGAGCTTTGTACCTTTTAGGTTGTAGCCAATCCTTGACCGAGTAAGGAAGAGAGAGAGATTTCTGGCTATAATGGCTCTGCTCACTACACGGTTCCAAAATCAGATTCCCATTTTTCCCTATCTTTTCGTAATATGTCTCAATTTTTACCACATACCCAGATTTATTAGAAATAAGTAATCTAAGCGGGGCTGGCTTCTTTGTTTCTAGGCACTCAACAGAGATGCAAATTTCTACATCTGTGATTCTTTCTTGAAACAATCTGGTTTCGTGAGTCTTTAGAATTGTACTCACAATTTCCTCGAGACGATGTACTGGTATGTTAAGAACTGTATTGAAACTTAAAAAAATATGATTCAAGTCTGAATTTGAGGTGTCAACTGCTCCTAGATGTTCTAACATATAAACCACTTGAGCATTGATTTCCGCTTTCAAGTTTTCTTCGGTTGTTTTTTGATCATTATACATGAAGGAATTTATGATTTTCCTGACAAAGAACCTTTTATCTAGCGGCGTAAATTTGCTAATACCTTCAAAAATGCGTATACTACTATCGTATGTAGGTAGTGATCTGATTTTATAGTTCGACATTTTTCCTAACTCTAACGGTGCTTCATAGGATGGATCCATATTTCTTATTTGAGAGATTTCATCGTACGTAGTTCCATCAAAGGAGTAAAATTTAACAGTGGGCGCATTCGCGGCGATAAATGCAAATGTAATACGATTAACCTTGAGCTTGGATAGACCTCTCTCATTTTCATGAAGTTTAATTTTTAAAGTTTTAATTAGATCATTTTCACTTCTGTAACGAATAGGAGATAAAATATTAACAATAAGAGAGTTCTCTCCGCTGGAAAGTCTTTCCTCAGGAATATGAATTTGTTCGTATACCTCGTCTAATGTCTTTTCCAGAGATTCAAGCGCACGCATGTTGACAAGAAGACCAAAACTATTTGCTGAGCTCTTACCTGATGTTGAGGGAGGTTTAGAAAGTTTTGTAAACTCATCACTCTCACCATCAGGATTGACTAAATAATTTCTTAATGAGCTGAATTGCCATGACATTAGTAAATCAGGCGCTCCTTTGTGAATCTTAATACTTTTTAATTGATAATTGCCGTAGGCATACCTTGCATAAATTTCAGATGCTATACTGGAAAGAGCCGTATCTTGATGGCCAAAAAAAAAGAACAAATCCTGAAGTTGTATCAGATTTGAATGTATTAAATTACCAAAATCCCTCATACAGGAATATATGTTCCTGCTGTGAATGTTTTCGGCACCAGTATCCTTTATGTGCAATTGCAGGAGAGTTTTAATATGCTCTTTTCTTTTCTTTATGGGAGGGAAAATCCCTCTGAGTAGCACTGATCTTGCCTTTACAGCAACCTCCTTAGCCCACTTAGATTCCAAACTTGCCAAATCATGTATAACAGCCCTGAATTTTAAAGACATCTTAGAGGAATCCTGGCACAATGGCTCGTATTCATGCAATATTGCAGTTACTAACTTGTTCTTTGCGACTACGTTAGCATGCGATAAACTTATGCACAAAATTTCTTTTAAGTTTGTAAGGTCTTTCCTCCGCAGATTTAGTAAGTTTCTTTCTTCATGTATATCATGATTTTCAAAAATTTTCTCAACAGCATAATACTTTTTAATCAACTTTAAAAAAATTTCACATTCGTGATTAGCTAAACCTTCGCTATACCTTTCACTAATTTTAAGAAGTGGCTGTAAGGCAACATAAACTACATGATCATTTGTATTTTCTTCCAAGTAGCGCTTCATTAATTTGTGCAGTTCCTTTGCAGGAAAAGAAACAGATTTCTTGACTAGATTTCCCAGCCCCTCATTCAATTGCCTTGGTAGTCTATTGCGTACCGTAGAAATTTGGGAATCCCATTCTGAATAAGGAAGCCTACCATCTCTCAATATTTTTATCAACTCTTTTAGAGTAGTTTCTATTCCAGAGTTTTCATGATATCCATTGAGAATATTTTCTAACCTATTTATTAAGACTCTGAGCTTATGGTTTGGTCGGCTACCCTCTATTAGCGGTGGACCTAAAACAGGTAATTCTCCGCGGTATAAAGACGATTCGTTAGCTTTGGACGGTGAATCCAAAGTCAATTTTGCGATGACATCACCAGCCTCAATTATGGAACCGGGCTGTCTTAGTAACTCAATTACACCATCACTTTTCGCTACTAGTGGCATCTGCATTTTCATTATTTCTATTTCTGCATATTGCTGTCCAGCAAAAACGTGATCACCACTTCGGACCAAATATTTCACCAATTTCCCCGGAGTTGGAGAGATCACTTGAGTGGGATTGAGTTCAGCTTCTAAAAATATGGTATTGGAGTCTATCGAAAGTCTTGTACCTCTGATATCGTCCTTCCAATAAACTGTATGGCATTTACCGTCAAC
>JXWR01005706.1_pt1 | contig 11982 bp, 8 predicted proteins | sample 315541 | NCBI WGS metagenome assembly JXWR01 (sample SAMN03273951, study PRJNA271842) | soil metagenome | isolation source: rice field ambient CO2 | place: India: CRRI Experimental farm Cuttack,Odisha-753006 | collected 2013-12-17
AGTGAGTGGAAGATGGTATTGAAGTGAGACCCTTTTCTTTTTATCTGTCGGCAACAAATCAATGACCCTCAAAAAAAAAAAAAATAAAAAAATAAAATATCATTCATCCTAGACTATAATCTCTCCTATATCTATTTCAAATCCAAAAGATCCATTAAAGTCTAACTAATACTAACGGGGTTTTCACTTGTATAAGTTTCCCCTATATAATAACAACTGAACTATACTGTATATACTATATAGATAAGTTTATAAGATTATATTTTCTATCATTTATATAGAAATAATAAATCGATATTGTGTGTGAAAAAAAAAAAGAAAAAAAGTAGAAAAAAAAAACATGCTGCTAACGCCTGAGAGGGAATATCTCTGGGTAGTACTGGGATGGTTAGTCTCTTTTCGTGTAATTGGGGAACGTCACTTACAGTATATTCAGTTTTGTAGTAAACTAGTTGAATTATGAAAAAGGCTTATTTATTTTTGTTGTTTTAGTATAAAATATATCTCTAAAAATGGCAGACGTCGAATTCTAGATCTAAGAATTGAGAGTAGAGTTAGTGCTTTTTTTTCAGTATTTCCTATCATTTTCTTTCATGTTTTGCCATATGAAAATTACTTATTACGTGCTATTTATTTTACAACGAGTTGCATTTTACTAATATTGAAAGCTCATTTCTAAAATTTATTCTATTTAGTCAGATTACTAGTTATATAAGGTTCAAATATGTATTGTTATAGCTTTTAATATTTATTTATAATAAAACATAAGGAATTTATCGGTTGACAATGATAAGTGCTAATTTAATAAGGCAAAAACTTTCCCCTTTTTGGTTCTAGTGAGAACCTTTCACCGCATTAATGATGTTGTCTTGGTAAACATGATGTGCATTCGACCATATTTGCGCCAGAATGAATTTTATTTCAAAAAGACATATTGAACAGTTTTCAACAATTGTGCGTTTCCCTGGTAAAAGGAAAATAACCAAACAAAAAATACCAGCAAACATGAGCATATCAGGTTATGTTGCACGAAACCTACTTTAAATGTCCTAGCTTTGGTTTACAGAAACCTGAACATGAAGGGCACTCCTCTAAACAAGCATGCATGCAGAATATTCTTTTTCAACATGAATGGAAAAACAAAGGGCCACGCACATTGACAAAATTGTAGCAGATTATCTTGCCATTTTTTAGATTCTTAAAAGTTAACGCGCAAAACAATTTTTTTGATACAATATACATGTATATGTACTTCAAGTGAGTATAAATGAAGTTTTGTACTTGGTATATCTGTACTTAGTGTATCTGTACTTGGTGTAACTGCAGGCTCAACCTTGTATTATTTTGCATATTCTGTTGTACTGCTTGACTAATGAAAGGTTTTTGAGAATTTATATCGAAAATAATCATATGCTGTTCGTTACTAAGTCTCAAATAGCTGTTACTGGAAACATGAAAAGTATTTAGGTTTTTCTTTTTCAAAAAGTTTACAGAAAAAAACTTGACAACAAATTTGTCTAAACCGCTCGCCATGGAGACAAAGCTATCAATACTATAGTATAAACACATCAATTATTCTATGCAAATAAGTTAAAACAGAATCTGAAAGTCGATAGTAACAAAATTAAAACAAAAGCCCTAGACAATACCGCAAAACAAAAACAAAAACGAAAACAGAAACAAAGTAATAACAATAATAAATTAACTAACCATATTATTATGTAAATGTGAAATAGCATTGGCCAAAACCAAAATATCTCAAAAGACATATTCCTTGACCTTCTTCAACCATTCAGTTTTAGTACCCTTGTAAACCTTAGCCTCTTCCCAATCCTCCCTATCTGATTCTTTTCTTCCAGTATCCAAGTCAATTTGATGCAACTTCTTCACCCTCGTCTTATAAATTAGCTTGTAAATAAAGTACACCGCAACCGACACAATAACCGCACCATATGAACTCAAAAAGATTGCCAAGTCAAAGTGCCCTTGCATAAATGTGCTTACACCCACAAACACTATAATCAAACATGACCCCACAAGCCCGAAATAACCCAAATACGGCTGCATTGGTGACTTAAATGGGTATGTCGGATCGTCTCTGGAGATAATATCAGGGCGGAGGCGAAGAGCATAATAGTATCTGATAAATGACAAGCACATACCGGCCCAGCTCAAAATGACAAAGGTTGAAGTGAGATTGGAGAAATACGTAAAAGCATTGAGACAGTTATTGCTGAGAGCCACAAGAGCCAAAAGAGCAAACAGGCCAGTAAATAGTACAGCACAATATGGTACTCCAGAGCGAGAGCATTTGCTAAATAGTTTTGGGGCTTTGTTTTGGATAGAAAGAGCATATAGTGTGCGACTGGAGGCGTAAAGTTGGGAACTTCCTGAAGTTAGGGCAAAAAAAACAATGATAGCGTTGACTGCAGATGCAAAATTGCACATCCCCACAGACTGAGCAGCGACCACCCAAGGTGATTTGTTAGCTGAGGAAAAAGGTCCGAATGTAGCGTGTGTGGCTGTATTGCTTGGATGACATATTTGAATTCCACGGATTTTTAAAGATACCGTTTCAGCAAGCACATATTTTGATTGGTATGGGTCCATATTTTTATTTTCTGCACTGTAAAAATACCTCAACAATCTTGGATCACCGCTATAAATGTTGAATCCGACTAGCAAAACGGCAAGAATGTAAAAAAACAAAATTCTCCAAAAGACTTTCTTTGTAGCTGAAGGCAATGATTTTTTGGGACTTTTCGCTTCACTTGCTGCAATGCCCACGATTTCCGTTCCACAGTAAGCATATGAAGCAATCCCAGTTGAGGTTAGCACAGCTAAGAATCGACCAGTTGCACCGCCGATTCCATTTATGGCACCGTTACCAGTATCAGAAAGATCGAAAGTGGGTCTGAATGCACCATAATAGGCACCAATAGTTTGGTTAGATTTCCCTGAGTCCCAAAATGTGGTACCAATATAACCTGTGCTTTTAGCATTACTAGCGCCGCTACCAAAGTTGATAATAACCGACACAATACTGAGCATGATGATCATCAAAATTTTGATAATGTTGGAGCCATATTCAAACTCACCGAATACCCTAACGTCAAACATATTAATACCCACAATAACAACTACAAAGAATAAAATCCACGCCACTGTAGCAGGGCTGTTAGGGATGTCAAGACTTTCATAGTAACTGAGCATAACAACACCAGCAATAATTTCTGCAGGCAAAGAGATTGTAAAGGCAAGCCAGTAAGACCATCCCAAAGTGAAACCATATGCATCATCAACAAAGCGGGATGTCAAGCCGGATACACCATCAGCAATAGGTAGTATAGTAACCACTTCACAATAAGAAAGCATTGCTGCAAGGACAATTAGTCCAGAGATTGTGAAGCCGAGAAAAGTGCCCAAAGGACCAGAGATTGTGAAATTTTTACCAGAGTTCAAAAGAAGACCATTTCCCAAAGCACTACCAAACGCGATCATTTGAAGAACCCGGGGGCTGAGTTTGCGCTGTAGACCATAATTTTGATGATTGTGATGATGGCGGCTATGATAGTTGTGATGGGTGTTTTTTTCTATGTCTCGGTCAGCAGTAGTTATTTGATCAGCATCCTCAATATCAATATTGAAAAAACTGCTGTCATCGCTCAACTTGCGATCATGATGATGATAGTGATGATGGTGAGGTGGGCTTGCATTAGTGCTTTGAAGCGTTGTAGTATTCGACAAGAAATTATTTTTGGTCTTTTCGTCAAGGGGAGCATCAACGACACTCATCTCGTCGACGTCAATAGTACTGAACGAGTCAGCCATACTGTGTCTTTTTACAGAAGTTTGACATGTTTTTTTGAAATGCGTTCTTGGAGAGCCAGGTTCGCTAATACTGAAATTAGCCAAAGAACGACCCGGGAAAATTCTCTCTGCTAACTTGTGGACCCGCAAACCACCGTCATTGGGAAGACTAGATTTCATGTTGAAAAGGTTGCGATTATTTATTATTATCATGCTGCTGTTGATGCTACCAGTATTATCACGGATGCTATCGTTACTGTCTATTTGCTCATGCAGCACAATTTCATCACCGTCCTGATCGTTACTGTAAAACCGTGCATGTAGATCCTCAGCACTGGCAACGTTTAGTAACCCATGTGTGCGGCTAATTTGCTTAAGCTCAAAAGCATCTTCAGTTAAGTTTTTCAAAACAACCTCTCGTTTTACTTTTCTGTCATATTTATCAAAGTCGCTGCAAGAGGAATCATACTGCTGGGAAAACGTTGGGGTTAATGAATTGTCAAATTTCTGCAAGATGTCGTCCTCTGATTGCTCTAAGTCGTCAAAATCACTTTTGCTATTGCCAGATACTTGTTTCCTCTGTTTGAGATCCTTCAAATGTAACTTTATTATAGACTCGTATAGGTTAGTGAAAAAGTACTTGTCGCTGCTTGTGTTCTGCATATCAGGATTGTATTGGTGTAACACCTTTTGCACAATAATAGGATTGATTGGATCCGGTAAGTACTCCATTTCTTTCTTCAACACTGCGATGCCTTCCTCATCTTCTTCGTATTGGCCCTCTATATTAGGAAAGGCAGAGCCTTTTCTATTTGATTGGCTACTATTTTTAACAGAGATGTTGAAATATGGCATCTTTGGAAATAGGTGGTCATTTAGTGAAGTTTCTGACTTTCTCTTGGGCGACGACACCAACACCGATAGTCTATTGATCGAGATTCTAGACAATCCTTTGGAGACACGACGCTTCATACTTGCTGAAACTGTGCGTTTTTTTATTACTGTCCCATTAACAATAACAGTTCCACTATCTCTGTGTTGTAATTGATGCTGCTGCTGCTGCTGCTGCTGCTGCTTTCTTGATATCGAGGGCGCTGCCTGAAGTTCATTGGAAGAAGGGCACATATTGAGTTATGGTGACAAATATGCGTCATATGGTTGATTATTCACAGATGAATAGCAGAAGAGGTCTGGCAGGAGCTTTTTTGACTTCATGTAGTTTTGTAGTATAAGCAGAATCACTCCATATAAGAGAGACCAGCGATGGCTCCACAGGAAAGGATAACAGCTGTCGCCGGTATCAAAATGCGCATGACAATGCAAGGGCATGCAGGGAGTGCATCGCGAAGCGAAAATCAGAATTTCGAAACAAAAACAGACGCAAAGCACATTGAATGAGAGAAGTCAATGCCAAAAAAAGAAGCTGCTATAAAGACAAGCATAGTTGAAATAGGTGATTAGCAAATAACTCATATAAATTGCTCATTTTCGAAGAGCCCCACAACTTCTCAATTGAGGTTCAACTAAAAGTCATCATCTCCGTGACACTTCATCAGATTATCCGTGAATTGTCCCTCATGTATCAGAATGACACTGCTGAACGGTAACAATAGCTCAGTCCTTCATGAAACACTTGTCAATCTCTACGCTTTGCAAACTGCCACCATAACAACGAAAAAAAAATAACGAATAAATAGAAAAGCTTGACGTATCAAAGACCGGAGCAGACAGAGCAAAGTAGTCAAATTTATAAGCACAAAATAATGACATGACAATAAGCAGGTCGTACAAATCATTTATTGAGACTATCTACTGTTCGACGAATACGACGTTTTTTCTTTTCTGGAAGAAGATAATTATCTTCTATGTCAGAGTCCCCAAGCACGTAGCGATTTTGTTTCTCTTCTTCCTGTAAGGCCCATTGCTGCTGTAAGTGGTTAATCTTGATATTGTCAAGCCTTTTGTCACGGTTTAACTTGATTCTATATTTCATTTTATGCGTTCGTTTCTTGTAATTAGGTTCTACATTTAGGATATCCGCAACACTATCATCTTCCACAATATCGAGACTTGCATCACTGTTATCATCACTGCTTTCCTCACCCTTGTCTTTCATTTGTGCCTTACCACTTTTAGCGTGCTCAACCTCATGCATCTCTTGAGAATTATCTTCAACATAATCCTTTGAATATGCAGCGAACAACTTGTGGCACTGGACGAACACCTTTTTGTTAGGATGTAAAGACAATATATCAAGCCAACTGCCCTTTCTAGGACGCTTTAGCAACTCCATTTGCTTCTGATCCTGATCCCGTTCCTGCTGTTGCTGTGTTTGTTGCTGTGAGGTCTGTTTTCTTTTTATAAAAGTACGCAAATCTTTTCGCCCCACTCGAGTTTCAATCATCTTGGTGAGCAAAAGATCCAATTTGTCAATGATCTGATTTTTATGGTGCTGGTGCAATCGTACAGGTGGGTCGACCACCGGTAGTAATGGCTTGCCCGTTTGCTGTGCATGCTGGCGGATTTTGGCATAAACTTTGCGCTGGAATATAGCATCAAGCTCGAACTTCATACCATCGATTGGCGAGCTAAGGTTCTCTATTTCTTCAGATGAATCTTGCACTTGACCATTGCTGCTATCGGGGTTACGATGAGCTCCGGATGGTGTGCTTGGCCCGCCATTTATGCTGCTTTTCCAATCATGCTGCTTTCTTTTTATTTTCAGCTCATCAACATACTTCGCTCCTGGATTGGGATCAGGGACATCCAGAATTGAAAGAGGCCAAAGCGCCCAGCGCTCTGGTGGGAACAGAAAGTGTTTCTGTTTGGTAAGAAAAGCGGAGTATAGATGTACTGCTAGATCATGTCGGAATTCGTCCTCTATATGCTGAGTGATTTCAAATAGCTCTTTATAAAAAGCTTTCTTTCGGTCTTTTGGTGGCATATGGTGGTAGTTTCTGTGCTGCTCATCAGCTGCTCGCTGGATCTCTTCTTCGTTCTCATCACTCTGTCCTGGTGATATCTCTTTACTTAGAACGTCCTGGCACAGTTTAGAGGACGCTATACGAACAACAAAAAACGAAAAAAAAAAAGACAAAAAAAATAGGTAGACCGGGTGACCCATGAAATCGGCCCTGACAGAACAAAAAATGAAAAGAATCAACAGATTTCGTCCACTGCAACAGAGAGGAGAAGAGAAGAGAAGGGAAGATACAGCATGAGCAAGAGCCATTGAGCACAAGGAAAACACAGACATATCTGCAAAAATAAACACACAGAAACACACATCATGCCTAGATTGGAAGAAGTGAGTGACGATGATATCGACAATATGGACATGGACGTCGCCGAGTTCGACCCAAACTTGAGAACGCCTATTGCCCCGAAGCTCGTTTCCAAAGTCACCAAGTCCACCAACTACGACGAGCCGCCATTATTCCCAAACATTAATAATGATGTCCTCGGAGACGACGATATCCCACAGCTACTGGGCAGCAAGAATGATCCAATACCGATGCTCGTGGATCAAGACGGCAATAAAGTGGATGCTGCTGATTTCCCAGTGACCACAAGAGACGAAATGAAGAACTACCAGCTCCTTTATCCATGCTACTTTGACGCCAATCGCTCACTGAACGAAGGGCGACGTGTACCTAAAGAGCTTGCGGTGGCAAACCCGTTGGCAAAGACGATATCTGATGCTTGTATCCGTTTGGGACTCAAAACAATCTTGGAGCCAGATAAGACCCATCCTCAAGATTTCGGTAACTCGGGCAGAGTACGTGTTTTGCTCAAGGAAAATCAAACCGCTGTCAATGAATACGTCAAAAACAAAAGAGTGCTAATTAAGAAAGTTGCTGTGTATTTGCAGAAACATCAAACGAGCTTGCAGTCCGTCAAAGAGTTGAAATTGCCAAACTTTGACCCACAGTTACAATCCAACGAATATACACCTCAGGAAGTGCCAGTGGTGAAAGGGATGAAGATGAATAGGATTGTACCATTACACTCGCCATTGCTTATGGGCCATCCTCAGCTTAAGTCTGTGTATGACAAGGAGCCTCCAATGGCACCATCTGTCTCTCCATCCCCGCCAGTGATGCCAAAGAAGAAGATCTTGAAGGTGAGACGCTAATGATAATGTTTGATGATGTTTGATGATGTTTGCACCTCTCACAGCTACTGTATAATTGAATTGTTATTTATTGTTTTCTAGTTATATTTTGTTGTTATACCTTGTTATTCTGTTTCTTTCCTATATTCACTTTAGCTTGTTACTCGCTGGTGCTCGTTGTTGATGCGCTGTCGTAGTGTTCTAAGGAATCCGGGGGTGCGCGGTGTCATTTACCCGACCCTTAGAAAAACGCAAAAAAAAAATAAAAAAAATAAAAAATAAAAAAAAGTCAACGACAAGAAAAGAAGGTAAAAAAATTTCAATAGAACAAGAAGACACTGTTATTCGAGATAGATCAACTCATATCAGTAACCCAATACATACGCACAAAAATGGCCGCTACTGAACAGCCACTCACCATCGACGATGTCGAGCTTGATTTCGACCAAATCGATTTCACCGACTTGGAGCAGAAATACTCTGTTAACCCAGACAGTGGTATTGAAGAATACGTGGTCGTGGACGGTGCCCCAGTGGCTCCAGAATCCAAGGCCCCAATGTTGAAAAAAGTTTTGACCAAATTGTTTACCAATGTTGGTGCTGAAATTGCTGATGGCGATGACGCTTTTTTCTTGCCTATCGAAAACGGTAAGACCACTGGTTTTCTATTCATTCAGTTCAAAAACGTCAAGCATGCTGAACTTGCTATCAAAGCTCTCAATGGTAAAAAATTGGATGCTAAGCACAGATTGTTCTTGAACAAATTGTCTGATGTTGAAAAGTACGGTGCTGAAGGTGCTGTTTCTAGTGATTTCAAAGAGCCAAAGGTTCCTGAATTTAAAGAAACTGATTACTTGAAATCTTGGTTGCAAGATCCTAGTGGCAGAGATCAATTTATTGCTCATTACAACGACGATGTTGCCGTTAACTGGCACAAAAAGAACCAAGTTGAAAATGTCATTCAACGTGACAATTTTACTACAGGTTTCTCCGCATGGTCTCCAAAGGGTTCTTACTTGGTCACTATTCATCCTCAAGGTCTTCAATCCTGGGGTGGTAGTAACTTTGACAGTATCAGAAGATATTTTCATCCAGAAGTTAGACTCTTGGAATTCTCTCCAGACGAAAAATACTTGGTTTCCTTATCACCAGAACCAATCAAGTTGCCACCTGCAGACCACCCAGCTAGAGAAACTTTCCCATTCAAACCAGAAGATGAAGGTCACAAATTGGTTATTTGGGAGTTGGCCACTGGTTTGCCAGTGAGAACTTTTGCTTTGCCACCAAACTTGGAACAATCCAAAAAGATTGAATGGCCATTGATCAAGTGGTCTTATGATGGTAAATATTTTGCCAGAAAAGGTCCTGATGCTTTAGCTATTTACGAAAGCAGTACAATGAGTTTGTTGGACAAAAAGATCTTAAAAATTGAAGGTCTTCAAGACTTTGAATTTGCTCCAGCTGGTGTTCAATTGGCTTCTGCTAAAAAAGACGACCCATTGTCTCATGTTATCTCCTACTGGACTCCAGAAACTTCTAATCAAACTGCTAGAGTCACTTTGTTGGAAGTGCCATCTAAGAAAGTTTTGAGAACTGTTAACTTGTTTCAAGTTTCTGGTTGCGGATTCCATTGGCAAGATGAAGCCAAATATTTGGCTGTTAAAGTCGACAGACATACCAAATCTAAGAAGACCATCTTCTCTTCTTTGGAATTCTTCAGCTTGACAGAAAAGGAAATTCCAGTGGAAAAAATTGAACTCAAGGAAGTGGTGATAAACTTTGCTTGGGAACCAAAGGGTGACAGATTTGTTACTATTTCTAGATTGGATCAGGGTCCAGTTAACTTGGCTATCCCAAAGAACAACATTAGCTTTTACGCTCCAGAAATTGAAAAGAAGGGTAAAGGAGCTGCTAATGCTAATGTTAACTTGAAGAAGTTCAAGAACTTTAAGGTCATTGAAAACAAACATGCCGACACTTTGCTTTGGGCTCCAAAGGGCAGATTCATTGCTGTTGCTAATGTTGCATCTAACAACGCCAAGATTGATTTCTTTGACTTGGACTACGATGGACAACTTGTTTTGGCTTCTGACGAAGCTGCCAAGAACCAAAACGTGAAAGCTTCTTTGAAACAAATTGGTGACGTTGAACCATTTGGCGCTACCAACTTGGAATGGGATCCATCTGGTCGTTACTTGGCTGTTTGGTCTTCTTCTTGGAGACATAAGGTCGACAACGGTTACAAAGTCTACGATTTCTCTGGCCATTTGTTGATTTCTGAAGCAGTGGATAACTTTAAGCAGTTCATTTGGAGACCAAGACCAGCATCCTTGTTGACTGGTGGTGACCGCAAGAAGGTGCGTAAGAACTTGCGTGAATACTCTGCACAATTCGAAGAACAAGATGCTATGGAAGCTAGTGCCGCCACTAGAGAAATTATCTTGACCAGACGTAAGTTGTTGGAAGAATGGGCTAACTGGAGATCCACTGTTGAGCACAAGAAGAAAGAATTGGGTGTTGTTGAACAAGAAGAAGAAGCTAAGGAAGATGCTGTTATTGAGGAAATTAAAGAGGAGATTCTTGAAGAGAAGGAAGAAATTGTCGAGTAAATTAGCATCATTGCTTAGTTTAGTTTTTTTTTTCTTGTCACTTACGTTTTCATTTGTTCTTTTTTTTGTGAAATAAATTTTTTTCTAAAAATTTAAAAAACTGATTATTTATTTATTTATTTATTTATTTATTTTTTTTTTGTTTTTCTCCCCTTTTTTGGCATTGCTTTATATTATTTTCCTGATATTTAGAAATAAATCTGGATAAGTCTTAATTAATTGAGGCAACTTTTATATCTTGTATCATTTAGTAGGTGCCATTGGAATGTCAGTCGACTGAGCATATATATTGTATCAGTGTGAAACAATCCAGGTTATTGTTTCACGCGGTAGAATGCTCAAGTATAAGCTCAAGTATGGTTAGGGACAAAAGAAGAAATTCGGAACAAATAGTTTTCCTGCCTTGGCTCTTGAATCTGAACTTTATTTGACACTCTAATATCAAATTGGATACCTTGTCAATTGCTTTGAGCGTCCACCATGGCATCACTGTAAGACCCACAGTGCTGGCACTTCCTTAATTTTTCTTATTTACAATCCGAAAAAAACGCAAAATCAACAATACTGCCAACATGTAGTCAATATCTGGGTCTTGATATCCTCTTATCGTTGCTTTACTATTTTCATAACCTAAACACGGAAACAAAATATCCTCACAGCCGATGGTTTACACCGCCACTCATGCCGTGCTTGGTTCATTAATCCTCGCCATATCTTATGTTGCCGTCGTGTACCTACCCAATAACCGTACCACTGCCTTATTAACCCGGGATAATCCCATCATCATCAAAAGACGACTTTTTTCAGTAACTTGCCTCACTGGCCTTGCGTTATTGCTTGTTCCACTCTACTTAACATATCAACAAGCCACTGCTTCCGTATGGCAAGGTGTATCATTACTCGGAGTTGTCCCTGGATTGACGTATCGTCACTCCCAGCATCATCCTGCTCCAGAGTACCAATGGTCCGTTGCTCATTTAATTGCATACTTGCATGATATTAGTAAAGCAGGGCTTCTAGTGGCTGGATTATTCATTGGACCATTGTTGAATGAAGTATTTTTCGAACTGCAAGGCTACTATCATGGTCCATTGGTGGGGCCTGATGCTTTTGGTAAACGGCTAATGGAAGAGTTGCAGTCCTTACAAGGAGTACGTAATTTGATTGTGGGACCACTTAGTGAAGAAATTATTTACCGTTGTTGTGTCATTGCTTTGTTCGTACCTGTTGGTAACAAACCTCGTCATTATGAGAGCCATCACAATGATTATGATTATCATGAAAGTAGCAGCAGCACAAATGGCATTGGGGTGGACGTTCTAATTTGGATAACCCCATTGTTTTTCGGCATAGCTCACTTGCACCACGGCTGGGAACTTTATCGTCGTCATCAACATACCTTGGGTAAAATTGTATTCTCTTGTTTTTTCCAATAATCCAGGACAAACC
>JXWR01004725.1_pt1 | contig 11937 bp, 6 predicted proteins | sample 315541 | NCBI WGS metagenome assembly JXWR01 (sample SAMN03273951, study PRJNA271842) | soil metagenome | isolation source: rice field ambient CO2 | place: India: CRRI Experimental farm Cuttack,Odisha-753006 | collected 2013-12-17
ATTTACCATGGCTCATGAATTAATTAAAGAATAATGTATGTACCTTGTCTATTTAATTTTTTTTTAGAAATCTAAAAAAGTGTCTAAGTCATAACGCCAAACTGAATCATTGAAACTAGATCAATCAAGAAAATTGAATTGTACTAAAAACTGTGGCCGTGACAAGACAAAAAAAAATTTTTTTTTCTTTCATTCTTTTCAAAACAAAACGCGAAATGCGATAAAATTTCAAAGACAGATGTGCCAGCATAAACTGAAAGGAACGTTTTTTGAAAGAATTGCAAGCAAATGAACAGCTCATACTTTGCGTCTCATTTCAAACATCTTCGGAGTTTCTAATTTTAGCTTCTTCAATCAACCTGTCATAATTAACACGATTGACAATAAACGTTTGAATAAACCCAATAATAGTCAATGCAGAACCAGTACCAAGCCATAGCCCAGCTATATCCAAATGGAAATTGAAAGCTAAAATTAATGACAATGGCACACCATACAAGTAGTAAAAGCCCAAATTTAAATAACTGCCGATTTTTTGCAATCCCATGCCTCTTAAAATCCCTGAGGAAATAGCAGTAATTTCGTCAAAGATGGAAATAAAAGCAATTAGAGGAATGCTTTCTGCTGTCAAATCAATGACTTTTTCGTCATCTGTGAAAAAAGTTGGAATAAGAAAACGGCCAAAATATAAGATGTTGACATTAATTAAACATGCAACAACAACACCAAACAAAAATGAGACCTTGGTAGTTTTTTTAGCAAGATGTGGTAACCCAGCCCCAATAAAATTAGCAACTCTAGTTGATGTAGCAATAGAAATACCGAATGGGATTTGGAAACTGATAGACCCCACTGAGGCAATAATGGATTGGGCAGCAAGAGCCTCAGGACTAATATGAGCACTTGAAAATGTTAGGATTTCAAAAGCTAGCAATTCGGCCAAGCACATGATGGTCCCAGGGATAGCGAGTTGAAAAATGAGTCCCCAATTTTTGAACAACAAGTTCCATTTTATGCCTGGCCAGCATCTAAGTGGTTCAAACCCATCTTTACCGTTATAGAAAAAAATGTACAAAAGCAAGCCAAGCGGCATTAACCAAAAAGTAATGGATAAGGAAATTGGAGCACCAATGAAACCCAAATTGAATGATTCATGTTCAATCAAAAGATAATTTAGAGCAAAATTTATAGGAATAACCGTGAACAAGGTATAAGTGGAAGCAATGTAAATACCTTGAGACTGCAAAAATCTTTTACCGGTTTCAAACATAATGAAACCAGGGATTCCGGGTATCATACTGATTAGGTACTTAGCTGACAAGTGTGCTAATTCAGGTTCAGGAATCAACTGCCTTATCAATGCTTCCGAGGCAAAGATCCAAAAGAAAGAAATTGGCACAAAAACACTCAAAATGAGAAACGTGCATCTTTGGAAATAAATTCCCACTAAATGATATTTACCAGCCCCAAACGCTTGGGAGCATAGAGTATCCAAACATGTTGACAACCCTTGAACAATAACCAATCCGGTAATGTTACCGGTCATGGAGCCTAAAGTGTACGCAGACAATTCAGTAGTGCCTAATTTCCCCACAAAAAACAATGCATTAATTCCAAGCAAAGACTGTAACAAAAAAGTAATAACAAGAGGCAAAGAGCTACTAAATAACACTTTGAGCTCAGTGGAAAATTTGCTGTTTGTAATGTCACCATTTTCCACTGCTTCTTCCCACAAATTCACCACGCTTTCCACATCTTGGTTGGCAGGGGCAACCGCTGCATAAATGGAAGGAGTGCGGGGGATGAACGACGATTGCTTACTAACTGTTCTTGACAAGTGGTTGACTTCAAAGCCATTATCTTTCAACAACCCAAGCTCTTGCTGAATCAATTCAGGATGAACTGATCTGCTGAAGTTTCTTGATCTTTGTTTTGACAAAAAGTGCGAAGCGCCCAATCCACCGCCAAAAGTGGAATATGTGTTCCTGGAGGCGACTGATCTAAGAGCGGAAAGCTCGTTAAATGAAACATTGTCATCGGATACATCGTGAGCGTTGTGTGAGCGGCTATGGTGATCAGCAAGTCCCTCAGAAGAGTTATCGTACTGAGAAAGATCTTCAGCTTCATTAAATTCTTCGTCTGATGCAAGTAAATGGGAAGCATCTGGAATAAAATCACCTACCATGCCGCTACGCGACGAACTGATAACAGCGTGGTTCTGGGTATCTGCGACTGCATGTGTGAACTGGTGGGCGGCTGGATGATGGAGTAGCTCGTCCTGAGAAGTGTTGAAGAAGTCGCTGGAGTGGCTAGGCCTGCGAGTGGACATGGGAGGTGGGTATTTGATGAAAAAAGTGGTAGAATTTCGGGATAAGAATAAAAGAATGTATAGGAAGAAGATAACGAAGAAGGAGAAGAAGAAGAAGAGTAAAACGGTGGATCTGTAGATATGAAATAGACAAGACGAAAACAAGTGACAGCGCTTAATCGTAGTAATGGTAAGTGGTGATAGCCTCGCACGCGGTTACGAGCCACGACTGACAGCGTAAACAAATAAATAAAAAAAAGTAAACAAAATAATGGCGTCTGGATCATGTGTGGCATGTGATGTAAATTCTAAGCAGAAACAAAAACAAAAACAAAAACAAAAAAAATTAAACAAAACAAATAGAAACGTAAATAAAGAAATCAACAGACATAAAGACATCATCACATCCACAAGAGATACATAATAGAGTAACGTAACCTCCAGTGATGGACTCAGAGATCCTCTCACAGTTTATAAGCCGGTCTCACGCGCAGACAGAGGCCCACCAGATCGAGCTTGCAGAGACAAATCGCCAGCACTCTGCCCAACTCTTGCTCTTTTTGAAGCACTTGTTGCTCCAGACCAACACTACAAACTCAAAAGATGAAAGTAAAAAAAATGACAACGGTACCTTGCAAGCCAGAATATACAGTTTAAAAAATGAGCTAAACAGAAAAGAAGTAGAAATAAAAGAGCTCATAGCAAAGCAAGAAGCAGCCAAAAAGCCTGTGTCCATATTCAACAGTTCTTCGGCTTCCATTGACCAACTAGCACTGCAGATAAATACTCTCAAATCAGAAAATGAAAAACTCAAGCATCAATTTGTTACTCAAAAGGCAATGTTCGAGTCAAAAATAGACACTCTCAAGAAAAACAGCACCAAAAGCCTTATACTGAGAAAAAAAAACCTAATGACTCTGAAGAACACAATCGATAAGCAGTCTAAATCAACATTTTCCCAAAGCTCGCAACAAAATAAGGACAATGATATAATAATATCTGATTTCTCCACAACGCCTTATTTGAAGAAGTTCAACCGCTCGCCTACTTTAACTCATAACAACTCACCTTCTCCAACCAGAAGATCACCATCTGCAATAAACAATACCAGCAGCATTTCCAGACCACCAAGAGGTTTTATGTCACCAACTCAAAGTGCTCGCAACAGGACCATAAACAATAATAGCAATAAAAATAACCCAGTGCTAGCAACCTCAACCCCACAAAATGAAAAATCAAGAAATACAAGAAATGCAGCTGTAAACAATATTAAGCAGAATTGTAATAATAACTCGTTGTCATCTCCTTCTAGAATACCAACCAAATTGAACAGCAGCAAACCCTTACTTAATCCAAAACATCAACATCCCAGGGGACAACAATTGGAACAATTAGTCAAAGAGCCCAGTAGAACACCACGTTCAAGATCCGCATTTGACAATTCATTAGCCAGTCCGTTTGCAGCAGCTAACGCAAACACAAAGACTCCAACAAAATTGTCACAAGTATTGAAGCAAAAAAGACTAAGTGGCAGACTCAGTGGTAGACATAGTCTTACTGGTGGTGGGTTACCCAAAGACAGCATTTTTTCTGACGCTATGAAAGAAGACAATAATGAAGACGGCGGTTTCAATGAGAACAGCTTTAGAAAAGTTTCATTCTCCTCAAATCAAAGACCTAGTGGGTTATTTACTGGCACTAGTGCTTTAGGTGCTGGTACTTTTACTACAACCAGTTCCTTTAACTTCAATGAGAACACTACCAGCACGTCCGTACCAGTAGCCTCTGGTCGCAAAAAGAGAAAACTTGGCGGTGGTGGAAAATTAATCACCGACGAGTACATTGAAGATAATGATGAATACAATGACATTGAAAATAAAAACAAAATTAAAAAGGTTACTGCCGGCTTTGGATTACAGTCACAAACCATTGGAACAACTTTATCGTCATCAGTAATGACAACAGCATCAAATTCTGCTGATGCTGGGAAGTATGGTAAGAGTGGTTCAGCGAAACCACCGGGGGTAAAAACACCAATTGCTAAATTGAAATTAATGGATAAATTGGGTGGTATTAGTCCATTGAAGAAAAATAATAAAAGCGTTTTTAAAATATAGTCTAATGATTTTTGCATACGGTTTTTTTTTCTATTTCTCATTTCAAACCTGTTTGGTATTGTCTCTTTCAATTAACATTATGTATTATTAGATATGTTTGATAAAATGTACTTTTAAAGACAATACAATTTGTCAACAATCAAGAATGTTTCTCATGATACGCTATCAAACATGTGCTGATAGCACGGTACCATAGTTCTACCACTGTTAAAGCTACAATTGAAAGCACCGTCTTTACCGTTAAGCAGTGCAAGTACATTCAGAAGTTTAGTTAATATAATATATAAAGCACATTTATTCGTTAGCGGTCGTTAGATAGAATATACAGCAAGGGACGAACAGGAAAATAATGGGACAGGTTTAAAAATGATATGAGCGATAAAGTGACATAAAATAGCGAATAAGTCAAGACAAAAAAAATCATGCAAAATCAACAGCAAAACAAAAGAAAAAAAAAAGGTAGTGAGCTCTAGCCATCTCTATCATCATGCAAACTAACTTCATCTCTGAGAAATCAATTGACGAATTGGCGGCTTCTCATCAATGGTACCTACCACTTCTTCTTGAGCTCTCATTTGTTGAATTTTTTCTCTACGCAGCATTTTCCCCCCAGAAGCAAGTGCCCTTTCATCATTTTTCTTTGTATTTTCATCTTCTTCATTTGCCTTTTGTTGAGCTTCTTTTAATTCTTTCAAACTTTCTTGGTGTCGCTTTTCAATTTCTTCCAATTCTTTACTAAATTCTTCCAACGATTTGAACTTCTTTTTATCTTGCTGACGATTACGATTCACTTCTTCTACATAGGTGTCAAAACTTGCAGGTAAACGTCTTTGCAATGCTAACTCAACCAAATTCAAATTTTTCCGTTCTTCCATGGTAAATTTGAGTTTCACTTGTCTTCTGGTACGATGTGGAAATAATTGGGAAATAGTGTTGAAATCAGTACCCCAGCTAGAAAGCGCTTTGTAAAATTGTACCGTTTCTGCAAAATCCCATCTATCAGAATAAACTCTTCTACCAAAAGTTCCACTGTGCACAGGATTTTCATATGGATTTTCAGTTTCCACTAATCTGTCCTTCATGTCTGTCAAGTTTTGTCTAGTATCAACAATAGTGGACTCTTCCAGCACTGCAATAGCACCGTTAACCAAATTAAACTGAAATCCAGAAGCAGGAGCCAACAGATTTTCATCCTCGGCTTCATTTTTGAATATATTTTCAGAAGCTTCTTTAGCCTTTTGCTTTCTTTCATTAAAATTTGATTCACTGTTTAATAATTCTTCAAACGGCACCCCTAATTCTCTAGCACTTTTTCGTAGTTTTTGACGTCGTATCTTTTCTTCTTTACGTCTTTGCTTGGCTTTAACAACAAGCTCATATTCTCTTGAAACTTTACCAATAGGAAGCAGAGGATTGCATAAATCAGCAATAGTGAATTCATCTTCATCAATGACAAAATTCTCAAGCAATTTAGCATCAAAGTCAGCAGTACCACGAGGAATTTGCTTAATGCTTTTGATTTTAAAATCCTCACCAAACACTTCTTGGTTTGCTTCAAAATCTGTTTTCCGAACTCTTTCAATCTTATTTTCCCAAGGATGTAGGATCGCCACAAACTCTTCATTTTCGGGGCCCTCGCTAAGATCGTGTTCACCTTCATTAGCAGCAGCCGCTTCACCACCAGCAGCAACAGCAGCGCCGCCAGCATCATTATCTGAACTGGTAGCTCTCTTCTTTATTTTTCTCATTGGAAATGTTTTCACTGCAAACGCTCTTCTTCTGGCCACTTCAAAGCTATTTTCAATAGCATTATTCGCCTCCTCGGGAACAAACAACGTATTCCCGCCATCAGGCAGCGCACTACGGCTACTGCTGCTGGTATTAGAAGACTTGTCAGAACTGGACTTTGCAAGCGCTTCTTCGGGCCTAATGACAGTTACTGGGTGGTCACCTGGCTGAATACTCGTCTTTCCTAGTGATGTACCAGCTGATTTAGCAACTGATCTGGCAGCACTTGTCTTTATTCCTTGCGCAGCGCTAGTGCCTACCTTATCTCTATTGGCACCATCACCAACACCTGCACCAACGTTTACTGTTACACAAGGTTTCTTAAGATGTTGCTTGATGTTCAACAAATTATGAGTAACCTTACGCTTCTTGGATTTTGAAAGAACTTGTTCCTTTGGTGTACCAATCTTTTTTGACAATGATGATTCTGAAGGTTCAATTTTAAGAGCCGGGCCAGCACTATCAGCATCATTAGCATCATTAAGCAACTTAGATAATGGCTTCTTGTCCACTCTGGAGATCGAGGACAATCTCCTAGTTCTAAAACCGCCGGTGCTGCCAGAGACAGATGATCTTCGGGACAGACTGGACATCAACTTCATGGAAGATGACACCGACAGCTCTGCGTTGGCCATAGCATTAGGTCCCGCATTGGAAAGACGAGATCCATTTTCTTTTGCTGGAGCCGTAGAGGAGGAAGCAGCAGAAGGAGATGAAGAAGATGAAGCTTCTGCATTGGTGGATGCCTCTTTTAATTTAGTTGAGGTCGTCGCTGAAACTTCTGTATGAGCTAGTTTAGCCAGTGGTACACTATCAAGAACGCTTGAACTAAGAGTTGCCTGGGTATCAAGCTGAAGGGTAGATGCTTGAGTGCTATCAAAAACACTGTCTTGAGTTGAAGCCTGTGACGCGTCAGAGACTTGTGAAGCTTGAGACGCTTGAGACGCTTGAGATGCTTGAGAAGACTTTGGTACTTGAGAAGCCTTAGAAGCTTGAGAAGCAGCTGCCTTCTTAACCGGATTTCTCCGCTTAATCTTTGGAGCAAACTTGGCACCGCTCTTATTCACAAAACTCATGTTTTATCTCTTGGTTGTAACTTTGAAGCTGTTGCAAGTGACTAGCTGTTAATCCAGAATTATGATATATCTATATTCAGGAAAAAGAGCGTAGCGTATGCCTGTCAATCGATCGCCTTGTGTTTGATTTCCTCTGTTTTCTTTTTGTTTGTCGCTTTGGCGTTTAATTTTATGGGGAATTTGCCGTTACCCGAGGCCACTTCGGCACTTTTTTTAGTATTTGGTGGGAATCGAACACAAGCTCAAAAATTTTTTGGACGAAAATCAGGCAAAAACAACAAAAGTTTTCATTGCGACACAACGACAAACAAGCAACGTCAGGCATTTCGGAATGGCGCAGCATCTGAAATAACTCCGGGTGACCCCTGTGATCTCTATGCTGATGATTGCAGCTGCGCTACTAATTTTTTTTTTTTCAACATTTATCGTATCATTAGTACCAGTACCAGAGAGATGAGTTGGTTGGTAATTGAAATAGGTTGATAGAGAATACAATCAAGCCAACTATAGATCAAAATACAAAGGCAAAAGTTAAATTTTGTTAATGACCACTGCAAAGCTACATCATTCATGGTCCAATGGTGACAATTGGGTCCTTGATTTTGTTCCATTACAAAAAGGTTCCATTCTCGCTGCTTCTTTATCTAATGGGGTGGTAAACACATACTCGATGGAAAAATCCAACAGAAGCCAAATTGGATCATTCAAAGTTCATGATTACAGTATTAGTAAGCTCCGCAAAGTAGAACATTGGGATAAAGCTAATGACAACTTATTTGTCACTTGCAGTGTTGATTCTGTCAAAGTGTGTGATATTAGACAAACCAATAACAATAATAAACCGGTATTCGAGTTGCATAATGACAAAAATATTCCATTTTTGTCAGTGGATTCAAACCATGGATTTTTGGCGGCTGGCACAGAACTTCGCAAGCAAGACTCTGAAATCCATATCTGGGATTTAAGAAACACTGCACAAACTTATAAATCTTTGGTTGACTCTCAACATGACGACGTCACTGATTTAAGGTTCCATCCAACTTCCAAAGACATGATTTTGTCCGGTTCCACAGATGGGTGTGTCAATATTTATGATTTAATGCAAGCTGACGAAGATGATGCCTTATATCAAGTCATCAATTTTTCATCAATTCATTCTGCTGGATGGTTGAATGCTAAACGAATCTACACATTATCCCATATGCTGACGTTTGCCATCCATGAACTTAATGATATCACCACAGAAGAAAATATTGAACCAGAGCCACTTGATTTTGGTGACGTTAGGGAAAAGTGGGGATGTGAGTACGTCGTGGATATTTACCCAACCAACGGCTTCATCGGGGTTGGATCTCTTGAAAATAATGGGAACCAAATCAAATTGTTACAATTTGAGGATGAAAAGGTGAATCACAGTGATAAGAATGCAGTTGTGCTACCGCAACCTCACGGTGATGAGATTGCTAGATGTTTGTACGTGCCAAAATCAGGTAGTTCAAAATATATTGTTTCTGGTGGTGAAGATGGGAAGGTTAATGTCTGGAAGTCTAGCAGTGGGCATGTTGATGATGTGCTTGCCGGGAGGTCTAGCAAAAAACTGGACAAGAAGTCAGAGAAGAAAATTGGCGGGAAGCCAGTGCGGTCTCATCGTCATAACACATCCAGTCAAAGATTCAAGCCATATTGAGCGTAATGTCCTGTTTCACTATTGCTAGCATATCTTTTGCTCATGTTATCCAACAAGCAAATTTTCAAAACTCGTGAATTCAAAAATTCCGTACCTATCTCTTATCACCCGGAAACCATTACAATGCGAAACAGTTAAAAGAAAAAACAGGAACACAGGTAAATCGATGATGTGCATAAGTTTGTGCTTTAGAAGAACAGTACTATGATGTTTGCTACTGATGGTTGCCTAAAATGATAACATTGTCCTAGGAGACTTGGAAGTACTTTCAAGATCTCAGCGCGAAAGTGGCGCTAAAGAAATCAAAAAGGTTGTCATTGGATTTACAAAGGTCGATTGTTAATCTTGCGGAAAGACTTAAACATGTGAGTTTAAAAACTATCATATTCATTTAGTCTTCAGCATTGACATATTTAACGTATTTCGGTAGAAATTCTTGATAATATTACGGTAGTAATTTTGCGGACTGATTGCGAGTATATGTGATGCTTATTAAAACTATACCTTAATTTGTTGAGTGAATACAGACTTTTTCTATCTATGGCAGCTAAAAGCCACTTTGTTGATATACAAAACTCAACTTTATTAACTACATGAACTATTACAATCCATATATTCGATGAGTATAGTAGAAATCTTTTGGAATAAAGCATCACAGCCTTCAATTAAACTTAAAGCAGTAGTAAATTTTTTTTTTTTCCTTTTTTATCCAGTTGTATTGGGCTTCGTATACCCATGGGTTTAATGGTCTTTGCTTCATTTACCACAATAGTATGCAATATCAAAGTATCGTGCACTCTGATATCCAGTTTTGAGTCTGGCAAAAAGGACACTGGCGATGCAATCTTGACCATTTGGGACATATTTCAAATAAAGTAAAGCTTACGTCCACCGACCTTAAAATGTCAATTTAGGATGGTATGCCAGCTTTATACACCTCTTATTTTGTTTCGATTTTTTAACATTGCCTTTTTAACTGGCTCTTGCCCATACCAATACGAATTCTTTGCAACTCTAAAATGGTTCTCAATTTCGCTTCACAACGCATATGTGTTCTATGTATAGTACATAAGCAGTATAAAGTCACTAAATTTTTGAAAAGCGTCGGGAAGGTTACTTTGAGAATATATGTCAAATACAAGACCTCAGCGAATATTGCGTTTAATAAGCCTCAGAAAGGCCCAATTTTTGATGAATTTTAGAAATTATAGTGTGAGGTATGTAATGAATGGAGATAGATTGAGCGATCAGTCCGTGTTGGAAAGTAAATTCAGGAAGCATCGACATAGAAGAACTATCTTTATGGAGAATGTAAATAAGTGGAGGAATCGATAATAAAAAGAAAAAAAATAAGGAAAATGAGAAGGAAAACACTAAAGGAATATGGGGATTCCACTCAAGTTAAATTTTGGTGGTGTATAAATTGTAAAAAATATAACAGGAGGCAACAAGAATAAATATGGGATATTGCGTCAAAATTTTGTTGTAACTAATTTCTTGAAGCAATTCCAGTTTGGAATATGTATATGAGATCTCAAGATTGCAAAGGAAATTGGGTTAGTGATTACAATAACTGGTCGGAGTTTTATAGCATGAGTATCAAGAGCATATCAATCAAATAATTAGCGACAGTTTGCATGTTGTGGGTCCTTTGGAGCTTGGCACAAAGTATCATCAAGTCAAAGTCGTAAGATTTATTATTGGTATGTCTTATCTGTTAACTTTGTGTCACCGCTTCTCCAACAGACTAATGTTTGCTTTTTTCTAGAAAAAAATATTTGCGGCTACACTTGTCAACAAAATTGCCTTTTTTTTTTAACTAGAGACAACGACATTGCGTACTATAGAAACTGAGTATACGGTTGGCTCAATATTGACATTATTATAAATGACAGGTTTCGCTATAATCTATAGTTTGATAATGCCTGAAGCAGTAACAAGTGAAGAGCAAATGATTGCCACTAGTCTGTACAAGAACCAAAGGTTACTGTTTAAAATTGCTTAAGATGACTAAATAATACTATTCAATCATGTATATATGGCTCGGCTTCAATTCGCAAGAAAAGTTTAAACTCTGTCGATCAAAAGTAGATTGCTGCGGTGGCGTACGCTAGCATTCCTCCATGGAGTTAATACATGTTTTTAATCGATAATTTGCCAATCGAAAACGACCTGAATCTGCTCAGGAAAACTATTCTTTAGCTGAAGAAAACTAGTAATAGAAGTAAATATACATAATTTCTCTACAGTGCCTGCTTAGTATTGGGGAGATCCTAACTACTGTAATATTAATGAATTTGTACTATAGCATAACATCTGACCCAGCTAACTGGGTCGGGTGCGGCTTGCGTTTACGCTAAAAAAAAAAAAATTATTTCCGTGCTGATGGTTCTGGGCTGCAGCTGGATGCATGATTCTGACAGACTGCGGTACTCAACCTTATTCTCTATTTAGTTGCTACTCTGTATACTAGTGAGTGGTTAGAATATTATGCCTATATAATGTAGACTGGAGAACTGTTGCTGTCTTCAAGAGAATGCATTATTAGGTAGTCTTGCTAAGACCATTTGCTGCAACTCGAGACAGTACTAGCTTCAATCCTTTGAGTTCGAGATTCCAGCTCAGACTTTGTATTGTTGTAACTATGGCCAAATGGCCTTGATTGCTAAGAGAAAGTTTACATTGTCGTAATAGCTATAGCCCAATATCTCGTATAGTACAAAACAAGTGTGGTCACATTTTGAGCAATACTAATATATTGGAATTAGTAATGTATTGATGCAAATATATATATGGTATCAGGTTAAAGTTAAGGTTCTGCGGATGTCTTTATACAGAGACATTGCGTTCCGAAGTCGCCAGGTTCGCAATTGAGTTACCGAATAGTTTGATGAGTAAGGAACATTATAAAAAGATAGTTATTCTTCCTTAAAATTTTAGAATTTTTTTTTTTTTTTTGTA
>JXWR01001771.1_pt1 | contig 11892 bp, 4 predicted proteins | sample 315541 | NCBI WGS metagenome assembly JXWR01 (sample SAMN03273951, study PRJNA271842) | soil metagenome | isolation source: rice field ambient CO2 | place: India: CRRI Experimental farm Cuttack,Odisha-753006 | collected 2013-12-17
AAAGAATTTAATTATTGAAACCACTTACCTAATAAACCAAATTGGAGTAATTCAAGTTGGGCTTGAAGAAACTTTAGTTTATTATACCAATTTTAGCGTCTTTTTTTGATTTAGACTGCTATTACTTTATTGCAAGCAATGACTGACAGTTAAAAAATCAGCGGAATTGAAGTTTCTGTCAACATGCACTAGCCCACTATGCATGTTATGGGCTCAGATGCTGGGAAGAGCAGTACAATTGCTACTATCGCCAGAGTATACCACTGAACCGACGTACGATCAGTGTCGAACTATAACCATGATTGCAAATTCGGTAGCGCCAGTGAATAAGTAACTTTGCGGGTGGAGGAGGTGAATGACTGAAAGCTAAAGTAGGTTCCTATAGGGTCTTTAAAATATAGAACATTGGGGGGCGCTTACATTACTCGAGCTGAGTTGTGCTGGCTAACTGCCATATTCCCCGGAGAACAGAAGTTTACAAGAAATAAGATTGCTGTCACCGCTGATAGCAATAGGTTATTTTTGCTTTTGTGTATCTATAATTGATCTTGATCTTGCGACAGCCACGTTGGCAGTGATGAGGGAGGGTCCTTCATACCCCACTTTTTTTTCACCAAGACAGCAACGCAGCAGAATTTTAAGTAATATTTTCTTTTATCCACACAAACAGTGGGGGGAAAGCTAGAAACTCTGACAAAAGAAGAGTTTGACACTTGAGTGGTGTCAATTTTATTTTGCTCAACAAGTCGCTTTTTTTGTGTGTACATGTACAGTTTATTGATTCAATTCCACAGAGCTCTCGAAAATTAAGCGGGTTTTTTTGTAAACCCGCAAATAGCAGTGCCATCCTCGCAGCTATTAAAGACATTAACCAGTTAGCAAATTGATTAGTTAGTAACTCAGTACCGATAGTGCATTATCAAGTTTAATCGCTCACAAAATTCCGACATTGTTCAACATTGCGGAATTACAGCGGACGTTGATGTAATGTGCGGAACTAATATACAGTGAAAGCAAAGATGTGCTTATCCTGGATCAATAGTTTATAGGAGGTAGCCTGTAGTGCATTTCTTGAGATGTCCGCAGTCATGTAATGTAGCGGCAGTTTATTGTTCAGTGTGTGTGAGCGTGCTGTTTGTGCAGCAATGTTTACGAGATTCTGACCCTTATTTTCTCAGGGAGAGCATACGTTGCACTTGGCTGATTAAATTATGATACTCCAGCAATTGCTTTCTTGAGGCAGCAAAATTGAGTAGTGAAGGCACTTGTGCTCAGCCAAGCACCTTAGCTGTGCGTGCGGCTTTAAAAAAAAGGCCCTAACAAGGGTTCACAGTTAGTTAATATTGATCAATATTGAGATGGTTGACGCGCAACACAATAGACCTGTCTTGATAATCCTGGTCTATATCATACCATATATGATACATATGCTGCGTGATATTGTATAACGGTAAATAATCCCGGGCCATGCAGGCACCTTTTGTCAAAAAAAAAAAAAAAAAAAACAATCTTGTGCACTCGTTAACTGGGTCGTTGCTTTGCTTCGATCTTATCATCCGACAGTCATAGTGAAATGTCCTTCAATTGTGTATATTTTTCCATTAACAAAAGCTCCTTTTTCAAGCAAATTGATCTCAAGCCCGCCTGCTGCATAGCAATATTTTTTTTTTTCTTTCTTTCTTTCTCAGCTGTCAGTTACCATCTAAATATAATAGTGCATTTTTGATACCATGCATCGGGAACGTTTTATGTCATGTCGTCTTCCAGTCCATGGGTCGATACGCGTGCGCAAAGTAAAAGTAAAACAGCAGTGCCCTGAGGAACGGCCACACCACAGCTGGGCGTATTGTACATGCATCTGTTTACGCACAGGTCAAAACTTTCACCAAACAATTTTATTTTTTTTTCTTACTCCTTTTTGGACACAAAACCTCAAAAAACACTTTGGCCCCGGTAACCAAATGTTTTAATGAATGCGTGAGGCATACTAAAAAATTTTAAGGTCATAAGAAGTGAAGATAAAATTTTAGCGTCAAGTGAAATTCAAAAAAATAATTAATAAAAGTTTATGATAATCAAAAATATATATATACCAATAGACCCCTTAAAATAATGATCTGAATAATGATCAGAAACTAAAAAAATATGTAGATAGAAAAGCCCAACTGACCGAAATGAAGCACAAAACTTATAAAAGCAGTAAACAAAAAGAAACAGAAAAACAAAGAAAGCGAAAACTATAAGAAAAAACTTAAAAGGTACAACAACAAAACAATTCAACGAATGATATGTTCATGGTGAAGAAATGAAAACGAAAAAAAATAAAAATAAAAAAGGAACCAACAAACAAACAAACAGGATGATACAGCATAATGTTATCCAAATGCAATCAGTTTGTTGTCAACGTAAAATGCTGCCATTACATGAAACAAGGAAAAAATGTAAGATGCCGTTTAGTAAAATAAGAGGTCATGAGCAAACAAAACATCATAATTTAGGATCACAAGAAGCACAATGCAATGAATAAGAATCTATGGTGGTGCTGGTTGCAAAAAAAGCTATGTTTTGAACAAAGTTGGTAGATGAACAATATAGTTTCAATAAGAAATTATAAAACGTTGCCTTGAATCGAAATGAATGTCTATTGACTTATGGCTTCTTGAAAAAGTCATGAAATGAATTTGAATTTGTGGATTTTGTAATGTAGTTGAATTAAAAAAGGTTTGAGTTAAATGATGAGTAAAGCTTAGAGAAGAGAAACGAAAACTTATTATCCATCTCATTCAAAATAGGCCCACTTTCTACAGACTGCTATTATCCAATTTTTGCTTACCATGGTTATGTTGGCTAGAAACATCATCAACTTCGTCGTCTTCATCATGTTGATATACTTCTTTTTTCTCTTTTCCCTTCATATGGTTGAAATTGACATCGACGTTATTATTATCATTATTATCATTATTATTATCATTATCATTATCGCGTAACTTTTGAGCCTGCTCAGCAGGGCTTTGCAGATCTTGCATATCATTTCCTTCATCTCTATCTTCCACGACAGTGTCAACAACATTGGCAGTAGTAGCAGTAACAGTAGGGGAAGTCAGAGTTAATTGCGCTGAACTTCCGATAAGATCTGCTTCTTCTGCTTCATCATCACTAGCATAGTAGTTATCATCGTCATCATTGTTGATTATTTCATTATCGCTGGCTACTTCTTCGCGCTGCATTGCTCCATCAACGTGACGATGACGATGTTCGTTTGAATCACTTCTCTCATTGTCCGAGGTGTAAACAGGCGGAAGCACTGAGCCTAGAGTGTTTAATGTAATATTGTCAACAATACTAATATTACTTGCCCAAAATGGTGGTGGGAAATTGGGTATAGACCCATTATTATTCTCATTATCGTCGCCATAAAATGCAGTTGATGCGGATGGACTTGCTAAACCATTACTGGTCTGCCGACCAAACACATTATTAGTGTTATTACTATCGAAAGAGAAAAACTCATCGTTTTCTCTATTATAGTAATCATCATCATCCATTTCTGAGCCACTTTCTAAAAGCACGTCATCGCTAACTTGATTATATGGCGGAGGCGGAGGTAATGTTCCATCAACGCTAGCAAACCCCCATTTCTTCACATTAGCTTCAATAAAGACGTACCCAAGCTGACCGATATTTATATGTATATCGCAGTTTTTTGATGCACCAATAGTTGGGTATAGTAAACACGTAAGATTTTTAATGTGGCCGCCAACTTTGCGCTCAGATAGCTTTTTGCCGTTTCTGGTGAAAAATATCGTACCGCTTCTAGTTCTGTAACCCACACCTATAACATCACCTTTTTCTAGTCTCGGAAAAATTTTGGATTCTTTTTCATTTAAAGAAAAAGAGTTGTTGAATCTTCTCGAACCATCGTTATCATACGCTACAGAAAACTGATGTCTTCCTGGAAGTCTGAAAAACGGATAGGGTTTTGTTGCCAAGCCTATTGACATTTGTGTATCGTTAGGGAATGGTAAATTGTAAATCTTTGCTTCAAAATAGTAAACATCATTAGTTCTAGGGATCGGTAGGTTTGATTGAATTGAACATGGGTAATTGATGTTGAAATTATTGTTTTGATTATGAAAACTGATTTCTGTCTTGTTTTCTACCGTGATTATTCCTGGAGGCAAATTTTGATCGGGGATAAAGTCCCATGCACAAAGACCTTTTTCTTCAATAGTCAAATATTGTGATAAAGTCAAGTCGGTAGCAAGTTCTGGACGATTAAATTGTAAATATAGTTTTGCTTGTTTGTAAAGTTGTCTTTCTTCTAGAGGTAATGTTAAGATATTCTCCTCTTCTTCTTGCTCATCGGCAAAGGAGCCAGGAGTGTTGTTGCTTAATTGAAGGGGCGCTCTATTCAAGACGATTCTTCTCAATATCAAGGCTAGTAAGATGATCAGAAGCAACAAAAAGCAGCCTATAGTGACACCAATTATTATTATGAGAGTAGAGTCGCTATGTCCATGCGCTGGATTGTCTATAATGTTGCTATTATCGTCATATGCTATGAATGTATTTCCATTACGATTCTGCCAGTAATGGTCTATGAGATTCATAGGGCTGGCGCTGGCAAGCGGTAGAACACAACCGGCAAGCCGCATCGACAGCAAAAGCCTAATCATATTTGTGGTGCTATGTCTGTATAATTAGCAGTACACTGTAGTGTCTGTGTTTGGTGATACTGCTGCCGACTATATCTTTCCCGGCTCAAAGAAATGGCATCTCGATGTTCACTTTATCTGGCTATCGCCATTTTGCGTTTCCTTTCTGGGGCGAATTCCTAGCAACCGCAGTGTACCGTCAAGCACGTGATGATCCTCCTATGTGTGAACTCAAAGCAGCAAACAGTCCTTCACGGGAAGCAGTGAGTGCTGAAGCTTCCCACATTAGCTGGTTACAAATGGTTTAAGCCATCTTGATCTTAACGTCGCGTGCCTCCGAAACAAACCATAACCTTGTAAACTTGCCGGAAGACATAAATGTTCAGGAAACGAGCTTTTGCTTGCTTCTTGCTAGACAAGTCCTCTCTGAAAAAGGCGTGTGGCATTGGGTGGGCAGTAGCAGTGTCCCAAAGAGCGGAGTGGCCGTTCGTGGCGGTGCTGCTCATACTGGATAGTTGACGGGCAACCTCTGGTGGCCGTCGGCATGGCCACATGTGGCTGGGCATCGCGGCAACTTGTTTTCTGGGATTTTGTGAAGAAAATCGGGCGGTGCCTTTGGATTGGACTCGCTGGACAGCGCTGGACATAATCACTAGAACTACCACCGCTTCTGTTCTACTAACCGAGTGTCTGTTTGTTTGCTTGACTAACAGAGATAGTCGCTCGTTCGAAAAATACATCACTTTTACTCTCATTTTACTCATTTTACTCACTTAAAGTCGAGTCAAAGCATTTATTTTCCAAACCTTGGCTGCGCACTCATCTGTTTTCGTGTCGTTCTAATTCACGTTGTGGGACTATATTCATTCTTGACTTTTTTATACTCTGATCGCGAACAACAAACACACAAGCTCTGATTCTAAGCCGGAATTTCACATTGTCTTGGTAATGGCTAATCCTGCTTAAGAATGTCCAATAATAGCAACAAGATTACCAGCGATACTAATCTGCATCAGCAAAGTCATGTTACCGACGAACATTTTGATACAACTCAAGCTGTGAATCAACATCATAGTACAAACCCGTTTGTCCACCCTCAGTCATCATATCCAAGTGAGCCACATATTCCAGAAGAAAATGACAGTGAAACTTTAGATAATGATGATGAGATTATAGACAATCCATTTCCGGACGATTCATTTGCCTCAGAAAGACATGCGATGCCTACACCACAGAGCCTGTCAGCTCCGTTTCCTCTGATAAATCAAGATCAACAACCACATGCACCCCAGCTGTTTCATTCAGCTCCCGCCAGCACCAAACAACCGGCTCAGCGCTCTTTTAGAAACAGCCAAATTCTGATAAAAGATAATAGGCAAAGCTTGCCAATACATAAACCGCCAATAGTGTCTCCAAAAAGAAATAGGGGTATGTCCTTGCGGTCTCAACTTTTGAATAGAAAATTAGAACACAATCTCAAAGCAGCATTCAAGAATGGTGAACCAAACGCTGATAACTATACTGAAACTATCGAGCTACTGAATCACCCACAGAATCACAATCATCACCATACTAGGTCAGCGTCCTCTGTTCTGCAGAGTACATTATCTCCAGTAAGTTCACCTATATCGTCTTCTTCACTACAGAAAAATGGTAAAAAAGCTCATCGCACTCAAAAATCAGGGGTTTCCACTGTTTCGTCATCTTTAAGCACCAAGAAAACTCCACCATATAACAAAAAGCCCCAAAAGACCTATAGTATCAACAGACTCATTGAAAATATAAAATTTAGCATAGGTTTAACAAACCTAAGGCCTACTAAAGATGGAAGAAAAGTGCCTTTATGTTTGACTGAGTTTGATTTTGACGACTTTATTAGAAACAATCAGGATTTTCTGGATGCGCTTTCTTCTTCAGATATAAAATATCATTATAATGGCAAACAAAATGTTTTGGTGGATGAGAGAAGCTCTAGACCTTATATCAATAATACTGTTGTTTCTTCAAGATACAGTTTGCTCAATTTTTTTCCAAAACAGTTATATGCCCAGTTTTCAAAAATTGCAAACATTTATTTCATGACAATTGCTATCATGCAATTGATTCCAAATTGGTCTACCACCGGTACTACCACAACAATTATTCCGTTATCCATCTTCATCAGTATTTCAATAGCTAGAGAAGGAATCGACGATTTAAGAAGACATGCACAAGACAAAGAAGAAAACTATAAGCTAGTTTCTGTTTTATATAAAGACCACAGTGAAGCACAGCGACAGCTTTTGGACAATGAGATTGGTAATAGAAATAGCATTGGTAGCAAACGTTCAGATAGAAGCGCTAATTCTGTTACTAAATTGAATGTTGATTTCAATGAAACAACTCGTGCTTCAGGGCACAGTTCTTCCAATCTCAAGACTTCCGAGTATGCTATTGGTGATGATGAAGCTAACAATCAATACCAAAATACTAGTGAACCAACGATTACAATTACTAGCGCCTTCAACAGCGAAAGTGAAGTTAATGCTGAAAATTCATTCAAAAACAGCAAAGCAATAAATAAAATGGATCTTTATGAAAAACACATTCAATGGAGGCGTTTAAGGGTTGGCTCTATTATCAAATTAGGCCAAGACGAACCAGTACCTGCGGATATTATTCTTTTGACTTCTGATAATGACAATAGTGAAGTATTTGTGGAAACAATGGATTTGGATGGTGAAACTAATTTGAAAACCAAGCTCCCTCATGCTGAACTTGATAAAATTTGCAATACGGCTGAAGGTTTATCTAGCCTTAATGGTGTTGTTACCACAGAAGATCCAAATCAAAATTTGTACAATTTTGAAGGTCACGTAATTATCAACAACCAAAAGTATCCTTTGACGAATGATAATATTGTTTACAGAGGTTCAGTGATTAGAAACACTGGAAATCTCTTAGGGTTAGTTGTGTTTAGTGGTGAAGAAAGTAAAATTAGAATGAATGCCGTTAAAAATCCAAGAACTAAAGCCCCGCATTTGCAAAAATACATCAATATGATTGTCATGTTTATGATTTGTATTGTGTTGGGTCTATCAGTTGGTTCTTTTATTGCGCAAAGATCGATATTCAAGCACGTTAAAGATAGACATTGGTATATCATGAGCCAAGATGTCGGAGCCATGCCTACATTCATGTCATTTCTTATCATGTATAACACTTTAATTCCATTGTCCTTGTATGTGACTATGGAATTGATTAAGATCGCTCAATTGTTGCTTTTGCAATGTGATATAGACTTGTATTATCCAGTCACGAATACTCCTGCTGAAGCTAAAACAGCTACTATTTTGGAAGAACTTGGTCAAGTGAGTTACGTTTTTAGCGATAAAACAGGTACATTAACAGATAATTTAATGATTTTTAGAAAATTTTCTATTGCAGGGGTAGCTTGGTTGCATGATTTGGATGTGGTTTTAAAGCAGATGGAAGATGAAAATGATGCTGATTCTGTAATTGAATCATCTATCTCTAAAGCGCCAGGAACTGGAATTATTAGAAAGTCAACAGAAATACTAACCGGCCGGATATCGTATGATCAAAGTGGTTATAAAAATTCAGGCGAGACCCGTGGATCATTAGACAGAAGAGGCTCTTTGGACTTACGCAAAGGTTCAATAGACATTAGAAGAGGTACGGGCACTTCGCATTATTCCGGAAGGCCATCAATGGCATCCGTTAATATAAAGAACTATTCTACAGCTATATCTTCTCCAAAAATTTCCAGAGTGCATACCACTACCATAGGCTCTTCAAAATTGGCAGATGATACTGATGAAAGTGATTCAACTAAAACAAATCAACAGCAGAGCCTCAAATCGTCAATAGAGTTGATAAGTTTTATTCAAACCAATCCTCATTGTCTTTATAGTAAAAAGGCTGTTTTTTTTATTTTGTCTTTAGCTCTTTGTCACACTTGTTTTCCCAAAAAAGTTGCATCCAGCGATTCTGACAGTTCAAACAGCGAGGAAAGTGATGAAATTGAGTACCAATCTTCATCTCCTGACGAGTTGGCATTAGTTACGGCAGCCAGAGACATGGGGTTTGTAGTTTATGATAAGAAGCAAAATACGTTGGTCTTAAAAACATATCCAAATGGGTTAGATAGACCTCCGGTGCTAGAAAATTACGAAATCTTGGATATCATTGAATTCAATTCGGTGAGAAAAAGAATGTCTTGTGTTGTTAAATTTCCTAATGGTAAAAAATGCTTAATATGCAAAGGTGCTGATAACGTCATCTTGCAAAGATTGAAAGCATCTTATAACAGTAATGAGGTTGCCGAAAAAATCTCTAAAAATGCCAAGATAAGAAAAGAAGCGGAGGCCAGCTATATGATGAATGAAAGAAACTCAAAAAGTATTGACTTGTTTAGAAACGATACTATCAAAAGCCTTGCTAGACAATCTTTGAGTAAAAATAGATCACCAACTTTTAACAATAATATGGTAAATGATATGTTGTTTGAGAATGAAAGAATGTCAACAGAGATTGATCGAATTGCAGAAAACTCAAGAAAATCATTACATTTGGACCAACAAAAGAGATACAACATAACTCCAAAGCAGCTGCAGAAAGATTTAAAGGAAGAAATAACAGCACATAATAATCATCACCACATGCTGGATATTAATGACTATATTCTCAGCGAGAATTTGATCTCTAATGAACAGTACGTGGTTGAAAAAACTTTGGAGCATATTGACGAGTTTTCCACCAATGGTTTAAGAACTTTGTTATATGGTTATAAATGGCTTGACGACAGAGAGTATGAAAATTTTTCAAAGGAATACTATGAAGCTAAAACTGCATTGGTTGATAGACAGGACAAAATGGAAGAAGTAGGTGAAAGATTGGAAACCGACATGGATTTATGCGGTGCTACTGCAATCGAAGATAAATTGCAAGAGGGCGTACCGGAAGCAATTGACAAGATACACAGAGCAGGTATCAAAATGTGGATGTTGACTGGTGATAAACGAGAAACTGCAATCAATATTGGTTATTCTTGTGGCCTTATCAAAAATGCTTCCACGGTTGTGATTTTAAGTAATGAAGATGATGAATCAATTCTCATTTCAAAAATGGAGGCTGCTGTAATTGAGATAAAAAACCAGAATGTTGCACATTGTGTGCTAGTTATTGATGGTACCACGTTGACTCTGATTGAAAATGACGTTACCATGATGAATATGTTTATTGAATTTGGCTGTATTGCTGATGCGGTCATTTGTTGCCGTGCTTCCCCATCTCAAAAGGCCAAGCTTGTTACAGTGGTAAAAAACAAATATAAGAATTCCGTTACGTTAGCAATTGGTGATGGTGCTAACGATATCGCAATGATTCAAAGCGCTGACATTGGTATTGGTATCACTGGTAAAGAAGGGTTGCAGGCGGCCCGTTCGTCTGATTACTCCATTGCTCAATTTAGGTTTTTGATCAAATTGTTGCTTGTTCATGGTAGATACAACTATATTCGAACCACAAAATTCATTCTTTTTACTTTTTACAAAGAATTCATGTTCTACTTGTCACAAGCAATCTTTCAAAGAAACACATTGTTCACAGGCACCTCTTTGTATGAGCCATGGTCATTATCAATGTTCAATACTCTTTTCACGTCTTTGCCTGTTTTGTGTATTGGTATAATAGAAACAGACTTGAGACCGGCTACCTTGATTGCTAACCCTGGTCTTTACAGACAAGGCAGAGAAAACTTGTCGTTTAACCTTCCTATTTTCCTTTATTGGATGGTCGGTGCTACGTGCTTAAGTGTGATGGTTACAATGCTATCATGGAAATTATGGGGTGAAAGCTCGTTAATTGATAACACTTTATTGCCAATGGGTGTATTAACCTTCATTGTATTTGTTGTTTTCCTCAATGTTAAATGCCAAATGTTAGAAATGAGAAATAGAAACTCTATTGCTTTTGCCTCAATGATTATCGAAGTTGTTGGCGTTTTCCTTTGGAATCTTTTGATTGCAGCACTATACAAGGAAGATACGTCATTGATTTACTACGTTAAGGTTGGCATTACACAAGAATTTGGTAAAGATCCAACTTGGTGGGCTACTTTATTCTTACTTTTAGTAATGTCATTACTAATTGATATATTGATTAAAGTAGTTAGAAATTGGATTTTCCCAACAGCGGTGGATTACTACCAAGAGTTTGAAAAAAGTTTTGTGTTAAGAAGTAAGTTTGAACGCTTGGCATACAAAGAGTTACACCAGTCTTGGGAATTTGAAAAGGACAAATCATTCCAAAGATTTCGCAAAAGCAAGTTTGGTAAAAAGGTTTTCAAAACAGATGTCACCACTAAAGATAGCCGTGTCGCAGAAGCAATGAAAGGGCTTGGAGCAAGGAGTACTAACTCAGATGTTGCATCTTCGATTATTAGTTCAGTAGATGATGTTACACTTGGTCCGAAAGTTGATGGTATTGTTGATGAAAATGATCCAAATTACACCCTTCATATTTTGCCAAGTGGTAAGATTCATAGAAAAAGAATTGTTGATACCAAGTTCACAAGATTTGGGAAAAAAATGGGCTTTATTGAATCTGAAGAAGATTATTTCAATGGTGGGAAGAGTAAACGTGATATTGATAGTATCCGTGAAGATGAGGTAGAAGAGGAAGAAGAAGATGCTGATAAGTTTATGCAAAGAGTGATGCAGCAGAGACAGTCAGCCAGTAAATTTAGAGCTGAAAGGGACGGCGAGAATAAAGATAGAGGCGATTCCCTTGATAGGGAAGAACGGATGTCACATATTTAAATCACGTATAAAAAATAAATTTTTGCATGCTATCATTTGGTTTTCCTTTTGTTCACAAAAAATAATCATACTTTTTATCACTTTTTATATCTTTTTTTCTTTTTTTTTTTTCTTGTTTGTTCACTTTTTACATCATTAATTTTTTCTTTTGTTAGATATTCCAAAAAGGTTGTTAATTTGCTTTTTATTTATGGATTTTTTCTGTTTTCTTGGCTGTTTATATTATCATTGTTGTTATTATCATTATCGTTTTCTTATATATATATATGTATATATTTATATATATTGTTTCTCGCTTATTATTCATTTAACGTGACTATGACTATTTGATGCCATATACATAGCTTCACACTTCCGGTTGCCCTATGTTGCTTTTATAAGTTATAATTTTTTTTTTTTTTAAAAAAACCAATACC
>JXWR01005807.1_pt1 | contig 11883 bp, 8 predicted proteins | sample 315541 | NCBI WGS metagenome assembly JXWR01 (sample SAMN03273951, study PRJNA271842) | soil metagenome | isolation source: rice field ambient CO2 | place: India: CRRI Experimental farm Cuttack,Odisha-753006 | collected 2013-12-17
TGCACCGGTAACATTTGCCGTTCTCCTATGGCTGAAGGTATGTTTATGATGTTTTGTTTTTGTTGATGATTCAATTAATGCCTAATTCGGGGAACGCCACTTCCTCGGGCGGCATTTTTGGTTCACAGTTTGTCTGATACGTTTCAGTTTTATTTTGCCCACTTTGTTTAAAAAAGAGATTTGATCTGGTTTCAATTATTGGTTTTGGTTCCTAATGCTAACACCATGTTTTAGCGGTTTTTGCCTATAAGATCAAAGAGAAAGGATTGTCTTCTCATGTTGACAAAATAGACTCGTTTGCAGTGACTAGCTGGGAAGTCGGTAGTCGGTAAGTACCAATATTTATGTTTAGTAGGAATCTTTATCCACAGTCAAGGCTATAATATATTTAAAATATGAAATTCTCGGAAAAATTACTAACTAATCTCTTCTACAGCCCTGATCCGCGTACCATTAAAGTTTGCAAAGCCAATAAAATTCCAATCAATCACATTGCTACACAGATTGAAAGATCGCATTACTACGAATTTGACTACTTAATAGGCATGGACGGTGGACATTTAGCCGATTTGAAATATTCTAAACCAAAGGATTCCAAGGCTAAAGTGGCACTTATGGGCGACTGGAAGCCCAATGGGTCGAATCTTGATTATATTGTTGAGGGTATGTATATTGCTTTTAAGTAACTTTAGTTACAGGATTGAAGAAGACTGATAAAAAGTTTTTTTTTCTCGCTTTACTCAAAGGAAAGTTTACTAACGACCAGTTTTTAGATCCATGGTACGGAAACATCAAGAACTTTGAGTATTGTTACAAGCAACTTGACAGTTTCATTGATGAGTTCATTGACAAAGAAATAATCACCAGTTAATTCGGGGAAATGTGTGTTATCTTAAAAACTGCTTTGTAAAAAGAGTTAATAATTGATGTTTTTGACTGTTACTTTACTTGTTTGTTTCTGTTTTTATTTGAGCCATTTTTTATTTAGATATAGATTCTAACTTTGAATGCTTAATGCTCATTAATATTAATTCCCTCTGTAGTGGAGGTGGATACGAACTATAAGTTCAAGCACATTTTAAGCTAACTAAATTGTTGCAATAAGTATATTTAGCAGACCAAATGGGATCATATTTTCGACAAATTAAATCCCGCAAGTGTACCAGTGATGATGAACAATCGTACGTCTGATTTTTGATGCTGATAGAATGAAAATGACAATACATTATATCGTAAACCTGTTATTTTTTGGTCGGCTATTGGCTCAATAAATGATTTTCAAATTTTTCTTTTGCTTCTTCAGAGTAGCTCAGACAAACAACATCTGCGAGCTCACCTCATCTCATCGCATTGCAGCTCATCGCATATCCAAAATCTGGTTACGAGCTCTCGAATGACAGACGACGTCTGTTTTTCTCTGCGGTCTTTGACTTTGACGTTTTTGCTCTTGCGAAATAGCAATAGATTTGATAACTTGATAAACTCGACAAGAAAAAGACTATTATTCTTTCAGACTATAGAATCCAACATTATCAATGTCTAGAAACAGTCTTGATTACGTGACTGAGATTGCTGCTCCAGGAACATTACCTGCTATTCAAACCGCGGCTATTCTTGTACGTGACTCAGGACAAATCTCGATTGCAAAAAAAAAAAAAAAACTAAATTACTGTCCCACATACTAACTCACTGGATCAGATCATTGGTGATGAGATCTTGAATGGAAAAATTAAAGACACAAACTCATCTCATTTTGCCAAGACATGCTTTTCACTAGGACTTGATTTAAAAAAGATTATTGTGGTTGGCGATGAAGAAGAAGATATCATTGCCGGGGTGCAGGAGCTTCATCACAAGTATGACTTGGTGATTACCACCGGCGGCATTGGATCAACTCATGATGACATCACATATCCATCAATCGCCAAAGCATTTGACATGGAAATTCAACAGGATCAGTACTTGGTGGAGCGTATGACCCAATTGAACGCTAAGAAGCGCCGCGAGCGGAACTTGCCGCCTCGTACCCTCAATTCCGCTCAACGCAACGCGGAGCTCAGAATGGCGACCTTGCCCATCGGATCAAGAGCGGCGTCGTACTATGTTGATGCAAAATTATGGGTGCCGGTAGTAGCAGTCGACCACAAGGTATTTGTATTTCCGGGTATTCCGGAATTATTTGAGCTGTTGCTTGCTGGTCTCTTGCCGCATCTCATTCCAAGAATCAACCATCATGACAACGAAAGCAGTGGCGCATACTTGCGGTACTATGTGAAAACCGCAGTGGGCGAAAGTGAGATGGCACCGCTCTTGGGAGAATGGCAGCAGCTGAGCGATGAGCGATTAGGCGCGGGAGCCGTCAAAATTGGCAGCTACCCGCACATGGCCCACCGTGTCAACACAGTGAGTATCATCGCACGCGCGCAGCATCGCCAGCAGGCCCGCGATATCGTGGAGAAAGCAGTGACAGCGTTTAATGGCGAAGAGATCGATGCTGCCAGTGAAGCGAAGTTACTGGAACCCTCTTTGTAGGTTCATTATCTGCCTGCTGTATAGATATATATTTTTAAGATGATATATCAATATAAAATTTGATTGGTATTTTGGTTGGAAATATGGGCGTATAAGTGTATTTGGCAGCGATTCACTTTCCGCGGCATCCATTTCTTCCGCTTCTAGCTACATAGCTAGTTAAAGTGAAGTCACTGGCTGATTTAAGCACTCACTCTTCATTAACTACAGTTGACTGTTAACCACTGCCTTGAGTTGTGGATCCGCTTGCTTTTTGCAGGGTATTAACGCTAACTATGGCACATGAAATATGACAAACAGTAAACAATAACTCAAGACTGCGCGCTGCATTATGCTTGTATGTTGTTGTTGGTGGTGGTGGTGGTGCCAGTAGTGCCAGTGGTGTTGGCGCTTATGCAAACAAAGGGATTCAGAGCCTTCATGAGCAGTACTTTAGCATATTCTAGTACTATGACCATTTAGCGCTTCGAAGCTGGTTGCCGCCGCTGTTATTGTAGCTTCCTAAACCGGTAGCCACCCTGGCGCTCATCCCACTCCATGAGAAAATCCCGTTCGTTGGCACAGAGATTCGCAAGCTTTGTCTCGCTCTTCCTTATTTTTCTTTCTTTTTTTTTTCCTTTTTCCTGCTTTCTTTGCTAATTTTAGGCTCTGCTCACTCCTCTCCATCTGAGTCTTACTTATTTTTACTTGTCTTTTCCTGTTTTCCATTTTTCTTTTTTTTTTTTTTTCCTATCAGCTAACTGTAACCTCATTTCTTTTCCTTTCAGCTGCCTTGTCTTGTTTTTTATTCGCATTTCTTTTGTTTACTCCTTCCATCAGCGAACAGCTTACATCCGGACATAATAGCTCTGCCGTGCCTTCACAAATCCAGCTTTCCCATTTCAGCATTTCTTATCGCCCTCCTTTCTTTCTCTTGTCTCATTTATTCATGGATCGCTTTTGTCTTTCCTAATATAATCTCATTTCATATCAACCCAAGCCAACTCAAGCCAAATCATAATGGAACAGAAAATAGAGGCCATCGGCGTGCCGCTGGCATCCTCCTCATCGTCTTCAAATTCCTCATCTTCTGCTTCCCATCCGGCGGCTCCAGCAGCAACCGCTACTGGGTTGGACTCATCATTCGCTTCTTCAGCAGCATCCACGACACCCAGCGTTTCATCTGATAACCAGCCTGCCATTCCCAGTTCTTCTGATTTGAATGCAATCCATTCCTCAGTATTTTCCAACATAGAGGCTGGCATCGCCTCCATCAGTGCCTTCACTGAAGAGTTGCAGAAATACCTTGTCAATAAAAAACAGTATTTTAGTGATAGCGCCAATCGTGATAAAGAGTTTGACAACATCATTAAGCGCTTCATTGTATCTGATTTGCCCCAATACGAACAAAGTAACCTTGATAGTTTTGCACGAAAAAGCGGCGATTCAATGCCTGATTATTTCAAATCAGAAGCTTTTGTGCCCATCAAGAATTCATTTCTCGTGCTGTATTTTAGTATCAACTACAATCTATTTGATAAGCTATCTGGTGAAGTTGAAATTAATAAACCAAGATTTCTTAAAAACGAGCATACAGACTCAGAACATGCGCTAACTGTTAACTTTGCAAAAATTGTCAAAGATTTGAAGAAAGCACAGGATATTTTCCGTTTATACAAAAAGAAAATTAAGAAGTTAGAAAGTAGCATGAAAAGCTCAAAGAAGAAAAGTATAAGTGTTCAGCACCATAACACAATCGAATTTGCAATCTTTTTAGCTTTCAAATTGTTTAAATTTGAAATTTTGGAATATTTCTTGTACATAAGGGATTCGATATCTTCTAATCACGAGATTTGGAAAGTATTAAATTTTAGAGAAGTATATCAAACATTGTTTAGTGTGGTTCTTTATTTCGAGTACTGCTCTTCAATCATTACTTTATCAAAGCAGAAATCGGCTGACCTCCACAATACTGATAACCGCAACTTGTCTGTTGCTAGAGTATGGCCGTTAGCCAATGACAGAGTCAATAAAAATAGAGTTAGCAGTAGCGATATAAATAATATCAAAGATAAAAACACTGAGAAAGAAGACAATGGCGATAGCGGGGCAAATTTGCTTAAGCATATGATTAATGAATTTGATTCCAAAACTGTGCAGTTCAATATTTGTGTGCAGAGAATTGAAGGTTATAAAGCGCAAGTTTATAATAAAAAATCATTGTACACGGCCAAAGTTGACGCATATTTTAGTGAGTTAACTAAAAATAAAGGTATACAGTACTCCAATAACTTCCTTAAACATCAAAACAAATTAAAATCGAATTTGGTTGACTATTTGTATGAGCAGCAACCAATGTACGAAACCTTGAACTTTTTGATCATCAACTATCATTTGCGATACTTGAAACTTATTGCTAAATTTGTGGACGAAAATAAGGATTCAAACATTTTCCAAATTAATTTGTTGCCCGTTAAAAATAAATCTGGATTCAACTCAACCAGTAAATTTGAGACCCTCATTAGGCTCATTCAAAATAAAATCAAAAGTAACGTTTCTAAACTTCGTGCCGTCAGTGAAAATGTTGAACAATGTTTTAAAGAAGCTGATTCAAAAATATTGGCAACTGATAAATATGATTGTTTAAAGAAGTTACCGTCTTTGACAATTAAGTCTATGAAGATTTTTAATGACTCTTTTGCATACATTTATTCATTGATTCCGCTTTTTCCATCTCCTACCAGAATTCAAGTTCCTACTGCTATGGGTCACGCCCCAACATTCGCTCCTCCACCGCCTATACCTGCATCAATAATCTCCCCATTTGCTCAAGCAGAGGCTAGGGCTCCGCAAGCTGACCAGTTCTCTAGCAGTTCTACAAAAAGATCGGTTAATGGAAGTAGAAGTGAAAGATTACAGTTTGGTAACAGCGCCACCAGTAGCAATGACAATGAGGTTCATTTTAATAGAATGTTCCCATCTCGTGCGCCAAGCCAAAGACAGTTACAACGTCATTCTTCAAGACATCGTCATCACCACCACCATCATGCTCGTCATCACCATAATACCCACTTGCACAATAACTATCATGCTAATTATTATGACACTGGTAATAGTAACAGTAGCCGACAAGCTTATCCATATAATTCGTATTATAATAGCTATAATAGGGGCATTTTGAATAATGATTTCGGGGAATCGTTTTTGAGTACCAGCTGGTTTGTTATTTATGAGATAAAAAAGCGGTTCCAGGATTTGATTCATGGGAGTTTTGCCAGGTATTCAAATTTTTTGATGACCCTTGACAACATTGATGAATTGTTTGAAACTGCTAAAAAGCTGATTACCTCAGAAAAGCTGAAGGAGAAATCAGGATCTACAGATGATCTGACTAATAAACCTCCTAGCAAGAAAAGAAAATTGAATAAAATGATTTCCTTGCCATTAACAAATCCTATCTCATTACCAGGGTCACCACTTGCTTCTGGTGAAGCTTTTTCAACTGGAAACGGTATTAATAACAGTTTGAACGCAGACGGGAAACGTTCTGCTCCTATCAATGATGCAAACCAAGATTATGTGAAAATGTTTGCTAGCCTACGTTTTGATATTGAGAAACAATACGGCAAATTGATAGAATCAATTGATTCTAACGATAATATGACTGAGTTGATGAACTTCATTATCGTTTAGCAAGTGATTTGTTTATTTTTCCTCTTTCGTTCTAGTCTTTTTTTTTTTTTTTTTGTTTTAGAATTTTTTTTTCATCTCGACATCGGTATAGATATTTATTTTTTTGATATTTTCGTGGTTAATTTTTTTTCTTCATAAGTTTTGTTTTGGTGGTGTTGTATCTTCTATATCTCTCTCTATATTATTATTCCAATCATTTAAGGGTCTTGTTGGCAAAACTTCGCCTCCTTCATTATGATTCCCTTTTTGTTTAATCCGTCTTTTCTCTTTTTTTTTTTTTTTTTTTTCTTACAGCTAGGCATTTTGCTTTTTTACTTTTTTTTTCCTTTCATCACCTTCGCCACTTTTTATTTATTAAGTGAAGCTGATGTTGGTTTGAGTTAAATTTAGTTCTAATCTCCTTTCTCTCATTGATGCTCTGATGATCCGGGACGCTGTATTTTGTTGAAATGCACATAATGATACCTTATAAATTGAAAGCCGTAAGTCTTTTATTCTTGTTCATATTGCTATATATATAGTGATTGATATCCCTTTCTTGTAATGGATATAACTATATTTGGTATTAGGAAGAAACATGCTGTCAAAATTGAAGCTGTCCATTTTGGTTGAGAAGCCCTGGTTCATGTAAGCACAGAAGAAAAAAAAGGAAGAGCTGCAATCCCTTATTGTTACGGGGCAGCGATGAGCATTTGAGAAAAAAGACAAAATGGAAAACAATAGAAAGAAGCAACTAATTTCAAGATCAGTGGATTAGTCTTCAGATCAATCTCTTTGTCATTAGTGGCTGATAGAATTAAAATTAAGTCTTGGGCTACTCACCTGACTCATTTCGGAAGATCATTTGCTTTTTGTTTGTTTTTAGAAATTTTTGAAGTGTCAGTTATTGCCTTCGTTTAGAGTATAGATCTCAGCTATTGTGACACACAGAAAGAGATTTGCAACTTTGTGATTCTCCACTTTTTTTTTTCGTTTTGAACGTCAATAAAGCCGAAATAAGGTAAAAAAACAAGGGGTCATATAACATTTCCTCAATAATTTAATTCGCTCACTATAAAATACTTTTTGAGTACTCCCGTGAATACTTGTTTTTTGAAGATAGAATATAATATAAAATAACAAAAGAGCAAGTATCTAAAACTAGATTCTACATTAATAGTAATGGCATTTAGAAAAAGAATATTGAAGGAATCTCAAGCGTTAAGTCGTGAAGCTCACGCTGGAATTGAATTTATTCCTACTGATGAGATTACCCACTGGTTTGTCAATATCACCGCTAATGATAATCAGCTTTATACTGGCAAACTTTTCAACTTAGAAATTATTATTGGAGACGATTATCCTATCGGACCACCAAGAGTACAGTTTGTTCAGGATCAAAATGTGGTTCCCCGGGTGGAAGTGCCTGTGCATCCGCATATTTATTCCAATGGTCACATATGCTTGGATATATTGGGAGATGGCTGGACCCCAGTGCAAAACATTCAATCAGTGGCGATATCTATCCATTCTATGCTTGTCAGCAATACAAGAAATGGTAAGCTTTCTTTTCGTTTGTTGTTTTATCGACTGTTCAAAGTACTAACCAATAACTTGTAGAAAGACCACCAGATGATCTGGACTATGTGAGCAGAGCACCATGTAATCCGCAAAACACTACCTTTGTCTACCACGACGATCAGATCTAACCTGGTCTATAGACAAAATACAAAGTTTTTGAAATATACATACGGCTATTATGTAACCCGATTATACTAGTTCTTATTACTGCTATACTACATATACAATCTGCTGTTTAATGATTACCCAATTGGGTGACTTTCCTTCCTGAAACGGAATTCCTGGTGTTCAGATGTGATTTTCCATCCGTGCACCGTGCATGGCTTTTTCTGTTTTTTTTTTTTTTATTTTTTATTTTTTTTTTTTTTAATTCTGGATTTCTGTGCAGTAGACCCTCCTATAGGAGGAAGACAATGCACCCGTTTTCTTTCACTGAATGTCAAACCTCTTTCTGTTGTCCTTTATCTCTACCTTATTATCACTGTACTTAAAAGCTCACGCTATTATATAGCCTTTGACTGAGAATATACCAATTATCGCAAAACTAAATCTGGTATATTAGGCTGAAACCAAAGTCGTTAGACTATTCTATCTGTGATAACAAATCGTTATCAAGATCAAGAAAAAAAATTTTTTTTTATTGATATCGCCGCACATCAAACAGGCCATAATTGCAAGATCAGATCAGAGTTTACTTTCTTTTTTTTAAGCGGGATAGCACATTCAATCATTTACAAGTATAATTCAATATTATGAGCAATAGCTTGCAATAGAAAACAAATAAAACATAAAACGTTATAATTTTTAAATCATTATTCAAAAGAAATTGCAAAAAACATGTCACTCAGGAAGTATAAATCATTGATACTTTCTGGCCTTCCGGCTTATTCCAAGCTCAATAGCCATAATAATCAGCCCATATCCAAATATCAGCTATTTAAGATCATATTCCTATATTTGATTTATATTTTAGTTGCAGTTCTTATCTGTGTATTTATATTTCCAACTCAAATTACTTTAGCGTACTTAACGACAATTGCCACAATAAGACACACAGTTATTCCTGAACGATTCACGGGCAACTATGCCAAAGATCCATATCAAGTACTAAGATCATACTATCCCAATCCTGAGAAATTCAGTCAAATGAGTACTAATGACAAATGTTCTTTTTATTACAGGACAATTTTTCCAAAGACAAATTGGAAGTTTGATACTTTTGATAATGAGATATATTGGCTTGATGCCCTTAGAGAAAAATATGAACTTTTAAGAGATCGTGAAAAGAAAGGCTGTGAAGATCAAGGAAAAACTTTCTGTGAGACCTGGTTCAAGTATGAATATTTGGAAAAAATGCAAAACAATTTGGACTTTGAAAAGGCAATTTTGAATACGATACCGCATTATAAATTTTTTAACAAATGTTTTCTTGATGAGTTGGATGACTTTTCCAGCAGCAGCAGTAACAGCAACAATGAGGGTGAACTTGGATTTACTGACAGAACACTCCAATTGTCTCAGTCGATTGAAGATAAGCTATTTCCTTGGTTTTCCAAAAAGTTGATTGATTACAAAAACTTGGAAACTAATAATAATTTTGCATCTATATTCAAAAGAAGAACTTTCCATTCCTATGTGAAAAATATGAAACATTCATATATAGGCAAAGGTATTGCAATTTCTGCCAGTAATGATCATTTTAGATTATTGTCTGGATTGATTGCCCTTTTAAGAATCCAGGGAAACACATTGCCAATTGAAATTATATACAGAGATGATTTGTCTACTTGGAATCAGGAAGATTTGATGGAAATTGCCACTACTGATGAACTACTTGATAATAATCTGCGTTTAACTAGTCTTTTTGAACAAATTACTGAAGAAAATAGTGATAATTTTGAACATGTCAAAAGTTTGCTTTACGACTATCGTCAACAATTGCAAGATCAAGAGCAAGAGTACCATGTGCCATCCAATGTGACGTTTCCAAAACAAGATATCAGATTTGTTAATGCTAAGATCGCAATCAATGATCAATATCAAGGCTTATTTCAAGCATATTCTAACAAGTTGATTGCTTTCTATTTCTCCTCTTTTAAAGAAGTTTTGCTCATGGATAGTGACACCGTACCATTGATTAATCCAGAAAAGTTTTTTGAAAACCCAAAATATACCAGCAAGAAAGCATTTTTCTTTAGAGATCGTGAAATTAATGAGCATTTTCCTGATGAATCAATTACTTTTTTCAAAAATTTGCTTCCCAATAAGCAAGATAGCGAATATTTTGGGTTGAAACAAATTTCTGAGGAAAGTTTGGGCAACAATAGATTTTTGAATCAAAGTTTAAATCACTTGATGGAATCTGGAATTGTTGTTATTGACAAATTTGAACATTATAATGGCGCGCTTTTAACTTTAGCCTTACAGTCATGGAAACCGATTTCTCAGCCAATTCACGGTGAAAAAGAACTTTATTGGCTTGGTCAATTAATTGCTTCTGATGAAGATTTTGAATTTAACAAAAATTATGCCATATCACTAGGAAAGCTTACTAGAAAAGAATTTTCTAACAAAAACAATAATGGTGAGGAAGAAAAAGAATTAGGCACCAAGGCTAATGAGCTTTGTTCTACTCATCCAGGTCATATTTCCGACGATGATCAAACCTTATACTGGATGAATTCAGGTTTTGAATTTTGTAAAAAGAAAAACAAATTCAAGCTTGATCTTCCTATTGATTTGAATTATTACAGTTATTTTGATGCTGATAATTATGCCAGATATGAAAAAATGGCCGATTATTACAAAGAACCTCTTCGTATTAATGCCGCTTTGATTCCACCGTCGACTAAATATACCTACAATAATACTAAGCCATGGTTTGAACCATCGCGAAGTTGGGTAATGACTCAAAAATGTGAAGGGTACTTATGGTGTGCCTATGATTTGATTGGTGGTGGAGACTATGAAGGGGATCAATATAAGGGGAAAGTGGTGAATTTTGATTCCAAACTTGAGAAAATATATGACTTTTATGGTGATATTTGGATGCATTATTATAACTTGATTTTTTGATTTTTTTTTGTCTTTTTTCGCTTGATGCTGTCCATATTCATATCATTGAGTGGTGCTTTTTGTTACCCCTTACTTATTGTTTCTTTTATTTTTTCATTGCTTTTTAATTGTTTTGTTCATTGATTTTATTGGTTTTATTCGCTCGATAGACTCTAGAAAAGGCATTCACTATTTTAATTTTTTTTGTTTTAAATTATTCGACTTTCTTTTGTTCATTTCCGTTATCATATCCTTTACTTAGATATTTTTTCATAAACTTGTTTTTTTCCCAATACTATCTATTGCTTTTGTCTTTGCTTCTGGTTTTTTACCGCTGTTATTCCTAGTTTTTTTTCATTTATGCTACTTACTCGCCGCTAAGAATTCTCGTTAACTTCTACTGGTACACAGTCAACTACCGCATTGTTTTTTGTTTTTTGTTTTTTTTCTTTGCAAAGCTGCCTTAGCTACTTTGTTTTCCCTCTCTTTTTTTTTTTTACTCTGTCCCTTGCATAGATATCCTAGTCACTACATTCAAAGCTTACAAATAATTCCTTATTTTTTTTTTTACTGTATTAATGCATGCTCATCGCTACTAATTTGTTCACTTTAAAGCATTACCTATTGTGAGTTCAAAATTATGAATATAGCCTGTAGTACTGATGCTATAGTGCATAATACAAAAACAAAGCCCAAGCCACTCCCAAGCCTCGGTGCTTTCGCCACACAGCCTTCACTACAATAAATCGATTGAAAATAATTGAAGGGCAATGGGCATTCAGGGTTAGCCAAGCTATGAAACTTGTTCATAGGTGTAGAAAATAAAACAGTCACAAAAGGTGAAAATACAAAAAAGATAAAAAGCCCTTTGAAATAATCACTTGGCTTCTTTATACTCTTTAAGCCAGCCCTATATGAATTGCTCGCAAAGATATCTCATCTCACCTCATTTCACATAGTACCGCACAAAACTACTTCTAGTTCAAGCTACACGTATGATAATCGTGTTAGAAACTTGTAGTTACCAAGAAAGTAGTCTAGACTGTGCTATGTGCTATGTGCTAT
>JXWR01003073.1_pt1 | contig 11878 bp, 8 predicted proteins | sample 315541 | NCBI WGS metagenome assembly JXWR01 (sample SAMN03273951, study PRJNA271842) | soil metagenome | isolation source: rice field ambient CO2 | place: India: CRRI Experimental farm Cuttack,Odisha-753006 | collected 2013-12-17
GAAGGGGTAGAACAAGATGAAGTAAGAATTAAACATAAAAAAATAGACTTTTGTTTTGTTTTGTTTTGTTTTGAAGAAAAATGATAGCAACAGCACTAAAAGCTTATCTGTTCGTCAATCGCTGCGTTGAGACTTCAGGTCCTCATTGATTATCAGTCATCTTGCGTTAATAATGGTCGTGGCGGCACTGTATCTGAATGCTTCATTCTCATGGAAGGCATAAAGAGGTTTCCCACTAACATTCCCACTTGCACCTGCATCACCACCATTTGCTGTGCCATTCTGAAAATTTATCATTGCTGCGGCTGCTTCTGTTGCTGCTGAGGCAGGAAGATTGTCATCAACGTTGTTGCTATGATTGATATTATTGTCAAGGTCATTAATGAAGGGAAAATTTGCGGTAGCTGCAATTTCTGGTGTTGAGATTGGGGTGCATGATGATGACGATACTGGCGTAGAAGAAGAAGCAGGAGAAGCAGAATAAGAACGTGGTACAGAAGACACAGGTGAGGAGGATGAGAAATAAGAGGATTTGCTTGGTTTGCCTTGTTTATTGAATATTTTGGAATTCATTAACGTTCTTTTTACTACTCTTAATTTGTTCAAGAGCTTGATGTCTTCACTTGACAATTTTTTAGCCATCTTGGTCCTGTGCGAAGTGAATGTGAATGGAGAGCAAGAGGGAGAAGAGAAAGGAGAAGGAGATGAAGATGAAGAAGAGCAAGAATTAAATTTTGACATTTCGCGGTCGTTATTATTATGGTGGCCATGTGTATAATAGTCACTATTGTTGAGATTATTGTGATTGATACGTTTTTCAATCTTTTTGCCATTGGTGACGTAGTCATTAGGATTAACTTGTTGGAAAACTGGGCTCTTGTAGCTGTTGCTAATGCTACTGTTGGCCATTTTGTTTTGAAGTTTTTGAAACAAACTTTCCCCTTTATTGCTATTGCTGCTACTATCAGGGTGCAGTTTTCTTCCAAAAAGTCTTTTACTCAAGTCTGAGGTATTGTGGGCGTTGCCGTCAATGTAACTATAGCCGTTATTGGAAATGGCGCTGACTTTGACGGAAGCAATATCGGCTGGGGATGTGCGATAAGCAGCAACAGAAAGTGGAGTCTCATCAACATTTTTTCTGTGGTTCGAATCTAAAAGTATACCACCTTCAGCAATAGTTGTCTCGTTCAATGTTTCCATGTCGTCATCGCCATTGCCATCTTCATCTTCATCTTCATCTTCATCATCTGCTTTTGCTTCTGCAGGCAAGGTTGATGCAAAAGATGAATTTGGTTTTACATCCAAAAAGTCTGCGTTATTCATTCCATCATCATCAATGCTTATTGTGATGCAAGAGTCCACTCTTTGTTTCTTCTTGAGATGCTGCTGATGCTTGTGATGCTTAGTTTGCTTATTTTGCTGCAACTTGGTCATTGATTTTGATTCAGACTGTTTCAAGCCACCAACAATACAACTAAACAAAAACAAGTACAATTTGCTCCAAGCGTCTTCCAACTCACCACTAAACTCAAATGGATAATTTTCATTCAAAGTTCTGAGGAAAATCTTGGCAAAAATACTAAAATAGATCTCGTTTTCTTTAACGTTTATAGGGCTATATCCAAATATTGTCTTTGAGCAAAATTCGCTATCATAGTCATGTCTGCTGGCGCTGTTCATGTAGTTTTTCTTAAACAAGAACTTTTTAATATGATTCAAGTCATGCAAGTGAGTGCAGGACTCAATAAGAATGTTGCCAAAAGTAACGATTTGCTTTTTGGTGCTAGATTTTGGGAAAAACTCCTTAATGAAGGTCATTTGTCTAAACAAATTATTGTAGAATTGTTTAGTGAACGAGTATGCGCACACTTTGTCTTTCTGTTCGTTAATGCAGGAAGACGAGGTAAAAGAAGAAGTAGCAGAAGAGGAAGAGGTTTCTTCAAAAAGGCTCTTTTGGCTGGCACTATTCAACGTACTAAAATTCGCTTGTTTGTTAACGGTGGTGATGGTGCTCCATGACTCAGAAATCAACTCAATTTCGCGGTGGGAGAACTCAATGGCGGATCTGATCTTTCTCACCTTGCTCAAAATTTTGGAAGATGTGGAATTGGCAGTGGTGGTGGTGGTTGGAGTGGATGAATAATGGGAAGAAGAAATGGACTGAGAAGAAGACAAGGAACAAGTAGAAGCATTCTCCTCGACATTTTGAGGACTACTGACCAAGTTCTGAGTAGAGAAATGGCGATCTACAAGTTTACTGAAATCAAACTCATCGTCTTCAAGTTTCTCATTTGATTGAGCTGAATTACTTGTGAAATTTTTCGGTTTATTGAATCCAGGTGATGCAAGCTTGTTTAATCTTAGCAATGGCTTGGACGCATTGGAAGGCACTGGGGAGCTATCAATACCAATAGGAATATTGAATGCCTCATCATCATTTTCGTCATCGTCATCGTCATCGTTGTCGCTGTTGACTGGAGTCTTTTCGTCGTCTGGGTAAAATTGGTGATCAAGTTTATATCCGCCTTGTCTTGAAGAAATTGGAGTCAAGATGTTGGTGGTATTGGTACTGCTGTTGCTGTTGCTGTTGCGGACAATTTCTGGAGTACCATTAACGGTGGTAGGGCACTCAGGGTCCCAGCTTCCGCTGCTGCTGCTGCTGCGTGTACCTGTAATGTGGGGCTTATTATTCTTATTGTCCCCGTCTTCGACAAGAGTGTTGTCATTGTCATCGAAGGAAACATTCACCTCCTCAGTAGATTCCAAGATCTCGGTGAAGATATTGCTCAATTGGATCAACTCGTCTTCGGAAAATACTTTGGAAATTACCGATCTTCTAAGGTCAGCCTGCTGACTATGAGAAGCACCGATGGACTGTTTGATGGAGTTGCAAATAGATTGGTAGTCGTTGCTGTTGTCGAGGGCGTTATCTTCTAAAGCATCGCACTTTTCTGCAAATGCTGCTGCTGCTCTATACTCCTCGAGATTTATATTTGGCAAAGGAGCAAACGGGTTGAGAGATTCACCATTTGTGGCTGAGCATTCTTCTTCGGCAATAGAAAAATCAACGACAGAGGCATCGCACATGTAAGTGTCAATCAAGGACAAAGCATCGTAGAGCGACGGAGAAGTGGATTTTCTGTTAACACTTCTTGCGCTTCTTGCACTTCTAGCAGTAGGACATTTGGAGTTTCTGTTGCTGCTTTTGCTGGTGCTTTTTGAAGTGGGCTTTTGTTTTTGGTTTGGTTTGGCCAATGCATTTTGGGCATGTTTTGGTAGTGGTGGTGGTACTGGCAAGAAGCGGTCCAGCGGGACACGACTTGCGTAAGCGGTTCTGGTGGAGGAAGCGAACAAGGTAGGGCTGGGAGTATGGGCCTTGTAGCTAAGGGCAAAGGACATTGTGGTGGTGGTGGTGGTGGTGGCACTAAGACAAATAGCATACAATTGGCAAAAGCATTGCAATGGATAATCTCTGGATATCAGGGGCGGTGTAGGATATATATGTGTGTGTGTGTGTGTGTGTGTATCTATCTATTTAAGCTGAATAGCGCTAGCACTGTACTGTCCATAAAGTGTGCTAAAGTGCGCGATGTTAGCGGTAGTGCGGCGGCTCAAACACGCTAAAGTCAGAGACAATAGCACGGTGTAGCACGCCCCCAGACACCCCCAAATTTAGTCACATGATTCATAATTGGTCACATGGTTTGTCACATGATACATCATGTGATTGGTATGCGGTTTCCATTTCCACGGAACCAAAAAAAAAGCGCCAAAATCAAAATCAAAATCAAACAAAAGGAAGAGAAGCAAAGAGAAGAGAATCGTAAAGGAGTACGAGGATCATGGCGATGACCTAAAGCGTTTATCCCCAACATTACACCACCCACAAACCACCAACTCATGCGCAAAAAACTTATGGGCCTTGCGGGTGCCTGCCTCGGCGCTTCTGTCTTTAAAGAACTCGCTGCTTCCCGCTACCCAAAGCTGCTCTTGCTTGCCTCTTCCGCCTCCTGGCTCCAGACAGCTTCTCCTTCCTCATCAGCAGTGTCATACTACTATAGCACCACCAACTCACTCTCTGTCAACCTTGGTATTGCCAACTTTGCCCTCATTTTCTTCCTTGTTTGTGCTAACGCCCTCAAGCAGCTTATCTTTGGCGAATTAACCCACCGTGAAATTGCCACTTTGCGCAAAAAGTTCCACTACACTTTGTGGGAGTTTTTCCTTTCGCTTGTGGTACTAAAGACATTTGAGGCTGCCAAGTTCAACCGCATGGTGATCGCCAAGTTCGCCTGCTTGTTTCTATGCGTGCTATTGCTCAAATTCTTCCATTATTTGTGTGTCTACAGAGTATCTAATGTTTTCAATAGCGGCGGTGAATCGTCGGCTACCGGAGATGTTGCTGATACCGATGGTGCGGCTGAAAATGTTAGCGACAATGGCAATGGCAATGACAATAACAATGACAACGGCAACGGCAACGACAGCAGCATCGGAAGTGTCAATAGCCGGATTAATGACAGCCATAGCCAAGATGAAGACGGCAGTACGCCACATCTATTCGTTCCTCACAATCTTGACAAAGAATTATCAGACGACGAATTCGACGACTTGTCAACTTACAACGCCAACGAATTTGCATTATTCAACGACTTTTATTTAATGAACCATCATCATCACCATCACCATCTCAACAACATTGCCGTCCCTTCAAATTTTGATTTGTCACAGTTTTATCACAAAACGAACCCTTTGACACATTTGCGATTTGCTCTTGGCATATTATTGCTTAATTTCATTGATGTGGTTTTGATCATCAAGTTCAAACAGGAAATATACAATGACCATCACAATGTGTTGTTGATCCTCTTTGGGTTTGAAATCATCAATTTTTATCCGCTCATTATCTTGACCAGTTTCAATTATATTCTCAACTATTTCGAGTTTCGGTCAAATCAGTCACTCTTTAAGAAATTTTTATCTAACATCACTCAAGATTTAGCATTCTCCAACTTACATTCTAAAGCCATTTTGAAGAAAAACTACAGTAAGCTTATGCTGCAAAAAAATAAGAATTTGCTTAGCAAAAAGAAAAATTTGGTTGTTTTCAAGTTTTTTATCAACAATTTAAAACTTCTAAACCAAATCATTTTTTCAATTTTTTTCTTGCAGTATTACACTTTCCCATTGCATATTTTATCATACTCGTATAATTCTTTTAGAATTTGCATAATCAAACTACGACTTTTAATCAATTTGAAAAAATTTGAATTGAAGCTTGGCCATTTTGAATCAAAATTGCAGCAAGTGTCTGAATGTCAGTTACAATCACAGGCCATTAATAGTGATAATTATCCCGAGACTTGCTTAATATGCCGAGTTGATTTTCATTCCAATGATAACGACAACGAAAATGAAGATTCGGATATACAGATGCTAAATTGCAAGCATTTTTTCCATCATGATTGTATAATAACCTGGCTAATGAAGTGCAATAGTTGTCCGGTATGTCACACAAAGGTATGATGCTGTTATGCAAGGTTTTTTGATTGAGCTTTAAAGCTCAACCGTGCCATTTTACTAATATATTGCTGGCTTTTTTTTTTATGGTATTTAAATTTTTTCTTTTTCTTTTCTTTTCTTTCTTTTTCTTTGTGACTTTTACAAGTTTCAGTTCTTGGTGCTTTCTTCATTTTGTCGGTTTTTTGTGGTTCGCGTTTTCTGTTTTTTTTTTTTTTTTTTTTTTCATTTGTTTTTTTTTTTTTTTTTTCAAGAGATTTTCGAATTCTTTCATTGCGGCATTGTCCGTCTTTATATATATTATAGCTTCTTATATCCTATTCTAAGATCCTTGTTCTATCATACTCCTATTTCCTTTCATTTATTAACTGTCTTTTTTAACTTGGTTTTCATTTTCTAAAGTATCACTTTTCTTACTTAAGCACAGTCATACTAAATTGATAGAGCTCTTTTCTTTCTTAGCCGATGCATACTCTATTCAAACATCTTTTGTGCATATAACTATCATCACATTTTTATGAATTTATGATTTTTTCCATTTGGGTATATTCTTTTGCAGTGTAAAACTCACAAATCAGAAAACTACAAATAACTATCTAAACTCTAACAAAAGTATAATCGCTCTCGATGTGAATTTAAGCAAACTAAACAGAAAAACAGTGTCAGCCAGGACACAAAAATTCAAACTCACAATTTATGCTTCAATTGCTTTTTTGAAATCATTGCGAATCTTTTCCCCGGAACCCCAGTTAAAAATCTTCTGTATCCAGCTGCAACCTCCTTAGCATTATTGGCAGAAATTCTGTCATCCCAATTTGCCTTGATCAACGATTTGATCTGCTTCACGGAATCGAAATTCAAATTTTCCACTGCGTCATTCACCTCTTTGACCACAGCGTCATTGAACTCGGCAACGTCAGCGATGTCAAACACTTTGTTCAACAATCCGGCCTGCTGTAGCACGGGGCCAGAGATCTTTTTGGACAATAGCAATGCCTCGTTGGCTCTGGAGATGCCCAATTTGTAAAACAACGTAACGGAGGCTGCGCCCTCGGTAACGAGCCCAATGTTAGCAAAAGGAAGCAACAAGTACACACTTGCCAAGTTGCGGGCATAGACTAAGTCACAAAGCAATACGAGAGATGCGCTCAAGCCAATAACGGGCCCATTCAAAGCGGCAACAAGCACCTTGGAGTGATGCTGCAACACGTCAACGAGCAACGCGTTATTACCGACAAAACTTCTCTTCAAGTGTTCTGAGGCGCCATCGCGATCCACGAGGGGATCAATGTCCCCAGTGGCGGATACTGACTGTGCGACATCAGCACCGGCACTGAAGAACTTGCCTGTGCCGGTAAAGATGGTGGCGATGGTGGATGGCTCAGCTTCAGCGCGCTCAATGAGGGAGATCAAGAGACGGTAATGGTCGTACGCAAGAGCGTTGAACTTGGTGGGACGGTTGAACTGGATTATTGAGACCTTGCCTCTCACTGTGTATGTGATGTCGTTGAGAATCTGCTTTGGGATGGTCATTTTTGTGTGTGTGTTTTGTTGACTGGTGGTTCTGGAATATAAAAAGGGGCCGATGCTGAGAATGGACTTGAGCTGAGCTGAGCTGAGCTGAGCTGAATAGAATAGAATAGAATAGGATTGTCCTGTCCTGTCCTAAACTAAGTGAACTGAACTGAACTGAGAAAGAGAATAACAGAAAAAGAGACGATTTTATGACCAGCGTGACGTAAATGCTAAATTGACAATAATTTACGCAAAGAAATTGGAGCAATCACTCAGACTACCAGGACGGGGGTGTTCTGGGTTGGAGATCTCCATCTATGGAGACTGGGGTGGGGCTACTCGAGGCGATCTGAAACTGTGTCTTTACATTTACAGGTGTTTCCGTCTCCGCTCCGAAAGCCACAACAGATCTCTACAAGCTTGCACTACGGTAGTTTAGCTGGTTAAATCAAATATCTAGGGAATATCGTCAATTCATATACAGGTTCATCAAATAAAATAAAGTAAGTAAATAAAATAAAAGTCGCGCAGATAAAACAAACCAAATCATGCCAATTTGGAAAAATCAACATCAAAACTGGACCCGCAGCCACAAGCACTCTTGGTGTATGGACTGTCAATCACCTTGAAAGAAGTTCCAATCAACTCTTTGACGTAATCCACTTTAGATTCTCTCAATATCTGCAAACTGGAAAGATCCAACACCACCTTTGCCTCGTCTCTGACAAAGACCGACACTTCCTCATCCACCAAGTCTTGTTTGGACAAATCTTGCCAATTTTTCCCGCTATTATTCAAGTCCTGCTTGATGATTTGATCCTTGTACAAGTCGATAAGTTTCAAATTATACTGGAACCCATGGCATCCGCCGCTTTCCACTGTGATCTTGAGAGCCAAGTTACGGTTGTCGTCATCTTGCATTAACTTCTTTAGCTGACTGGCGGCTTTCTTGCCAATGGCGATTTTCAAAAGCACTTTTTTGGACTCATCTTCTTCGTCAGTATAGAGTTTGTTGAATACTTGGGTTTTGGCAAATGTGGTGTCAAGATCCTCGACTAACGTGTTGGCTGGTTTTTTCGCATTACTGCTGCTGCTGCTGCTCATTGTGTTTGCGGCGCTCGTGGCGGATTCCGGGAAAGTGTTGTCTGTAGAGCCAACCGAGGCGGGAGGATTACTGTTGCTGACCAGCGGCAGCGTATGGAGTGATCTCGACGATATTATACTGCGGTTGGTACTAAGTATTGTATTCGCCTTTGAATTAGCAGCCACAGCGCTATTTTGGGCGCTTCGACTAGATAAGCGAGTAGCATTATTATTGATTAAAGTCCAGGAACTGGAAGATGTCGATAATGGTGGCAAGCGAGTAATTTGTCTCTGCGGCTGCTGCTGCTGCTGAACGGATCTGAGGACTGCTGGCAGAATGCGCAACCGTAGCATGGTTCTGTTCGAGGGACTGAAGGCGATCATAGCTATATTTTTTGCATTGAAGTAGTATTCTCAGGGAGATCAAGAATGTGGCTGCTTGTTAACTTATATATATATGTACTGTGGCTCATGATCTGCTTTAAATTTATTTTATTTTATTTTTTATTTTACTTTTTTTTTACGTGATGCCTGTGCTTATGTGATAGTGTTCTGTGATTGGTGGGCGTGTGTTACGAGCCCGTGTGCAATGTTCTCTGCTGAAGAAGCGAAACGTCAAAACGTGAATATTGACCATCGTGACAGACAGACGCCCTTACAACATCGTGGCAATAACACCAACAGATATCAATCATGAATTACTGTGACATATATATCTAAAGTCTACAACTTGTGCTTGAGCTGCTTGGACCTAAGCGCCTTAAACCGCGCTTGTGGAATGCCTTGCTCGAACCGTGCCAATCCCAACCCTGCTTCCTCAAGATTCGTAGACACCAACTGCTGCCGGACATTACTTTGAATCAACTGTTTGATCTGCAAAACAGACTCGTCATTTAGCCCCTCCACTTGCTTAGCAAGCTCTTCTTCAACTTGCTTATTGAAAGCTTCGACGCTGCCAGTACCATCATAGACTTGATTGATAAACCCGACTCTCAACAAGTCGGGCCCCCTGATGGGCCTTGAAAGCAAAAGCGCCTCGTTGGCCTTGGAGATTCCCAACCGGTGAAATAAGCTAGTAGCACTGGCGCCCTCAGTGACCAACCCCAAATTTGCAAATGGTAGCAACATAAAGAGCTTTTCTGTATCTTTAGCATACACCAAGTCGCAGAGCGCCACGATGGCGGCACTAAGGCCAATCACTGGGCCATTAAGCGCTACCGCGAGCACTTTGCGATGACTGTATACTGCTTTGGTCACATAACTATTACTAGCCATAAACTTGCTGAGCCAAAACGCTCTTGTTTCTCTAGCAGTGTCGAATTTTGCATTGAAAGGGCCACTATTGCGATCAATATCGGCACCTGCACTAAAATATTTACCGCTGGAAGTTAAAAGAGTAATTACGGTTGTTGGCTCAGCATCACCTTTTTCTAAAAGCTCAGCAAGGTACTGGTAATGTTCGAAGCTTTGAGTGTTAAGATTTTGAGGAGACTCGAGGCTAATAATGGCAATCTTGCCACGCACAGCGTATTTGATAACTTCTTGTGGGGACATTCTAGATAATATGGTGCAAAGCGCTCAGATTAGGTTTTTTTTTTGCCTTCTTGTTCTTCTTCTCCTGGGACGTAAGGTGTTGCACGTATATATATCATCAATGCTGTTTTAGCAATAAGCATCGAACTGCTTCAATAAGGGAAATGTTGACGTTTCTCCGCATTTATGGCAACTGCTGCCTGTGGATGCGGATGAAAGCATGTATACGCATCCTAGCACTTATCATTGCATCATATGGCGCTCGTAAACACATACGTGCATGTTGGTACATGCTGCATATAACATAATAGGATCATGCCTTTTTCAGCTGATCCGCTTTTAGGGCTATTAAGATGATGCTTTTTAGCCCTCGCCGTCACACTACATCACATGACATATATTTTTCATGCACCCGACAGCTTTTCAGCGAGAAAAGTTTTTTTTTTTTGTTGTTGTTTTTTCAACTATTATCTCTCTGCGAAAAAAACTGTTCAATATATCTATCTGGCTTCTGTTCATCTTTCTGTTTCCTTTTCTGCTTTTGTGTTTTTTCTTTTTCAACAACTCATCGAATACCAGTCTAATCAACAATGAAGTACGTTTCCTCTGACCAACTCCTCGAAATCCCAGAAGGTGTCCACCTTAAAATTGTCGCCAGACAAATTACCGTCACCGGTCCAAGAGGTTCTCTTACCAAGAACTTGAAGCACTTGGATGTCTCTTTTGCTAAAATCAGTAACAGACAAGTCAGAATTATTGTCCACAATGGTGAAAGAAAGCACGTTGCTACCTTGAGAACTGTCAAGTCTTTGATTGCTAACTTGGTTACCGGTGTCACCAAGGGTTACAAATACAAGATGAGATACGTTTATGCGCATTTCCCAATCAACGTCAACATTGTTGAACAAAACGGTGAAAAATTCGTTGAAATCAGAAACTTCTTGGGTGAAAAGAGAGTCAGACTCATCAAGATCAGAGAAGGTGTCACTGTCGAAATCTCCTCTTCCCAAAAGGATGAATTGGTTTTGACTGGTAACTCTGTTGAAGCTGTTTCCCAAACCGCTGCTGACGTTCAACAAATCTGTGCTGTTAAGAACAAGGATATCAGAAAGTTCTTGGATGGTATCTACGTTTCTGAAAAATCCGTTATTGACCCAGAAGCTTAAATAACTTAACAACTATCAATTGTTATTTTATTTTATTCTTCAAAAAGGTAAATTTGGATGGTGTGTTTTTAAATTATTTTTTAATACGACTTTTTTAAATTTTTTATACACAAAGTGTTAAATAGTTTTTTCTGTGTATATGGGTTTCCGTTATTGGTTGCGTGGTCCTGGGCAAGGTGTGTCCCCGTGGGAGTTGTTTTTTTCTGCGTTTGGATTTTTGGCAATTGGAAGTTGTGCCATAAAGAAATTCAAAGCAACTGAGAATCATTACCGTGCTCAAGTTTAAAAATACAGAGCCACTTATGATTACTCGCCCTCTTTTTTTTTAAAAAACTGTTGTTTTTCACTTATAAAAAAGACCTCTATTTTTATCTTAAACCTGATGTTCAGCCAAAGTAGTTTTTCATACTCTGGTTGATTCTGGTTTATTATTCTTTGTTATGCCTGGTTATGCCCCTCCGCTCTTTCTCCTTTGTCTCCCCTTTATTTCCTAATTGTATTATAGCGAATTGATTTGTAATCTTGTTGTAGGAAATTTTTCAGTTTTCTATCTTTACCAGGCATCTTCTAACCAAAAGAATAATAACCGAATCAATCTTACCGTAAATCTTTTGTTTAAAGGAATGTGTTTTATTTTCATCTCCCCGGAAAGTTTAGTTTGCTTTGTCATATAGTGGTTTTTTGGACCTGGTGGTCAAAACAACTATATGTCTAGTAAATCGATAGTCAATTTCCAAGCAGCATGTTCAATGTAGCCTTCCATCCCATATATCATATTTCAAGAAACGCCAAAACTATACTATAGTGGCGGACTTTGATAGATGTACAGTTGAGTGCGCTGGATGTTATGTTGTTTATCGTCTGCTGTGCGTCCTTGCACATATGATTCTTGTATAGTGAGTTAAAGATACAGTGCGATTAATATCCACCGTTTTTCAAATGCTTTTTTCTTCTTTTCCCTGCCTCAAAGACTATATATTACGCTAACTGAAATAATTATACAATTTTTTTATTAATTAACTTATTTAGCTTTTTTTTAGAATTTTTTTTTGTTTTGTTTT
>JXWR01003784.1_pt1 | contig 11827 bp, 2 predicted proteins | sample 315541 | NCBI WGS metagenome assembly JXWR01 (sample SAMN03273951, study PRJNA271842) | soil metagenome | isolation source: rice field ambient CO2 | place: India: CRRI Experimental farm Cuttack,Odisha-753006 | collected 2013-12-17
GTGAGGAGTCAACGTTAACGTTGACTCCTCACATATTTTGTACAATTATCAGCACTTCAATCAGCCTACAACTAAAGTAAGGATCAATGCTAGAAGGGGACATGAAAATATCAAAAAGTAGATTTTTAGTTCTCCCAGGGGTTTCCGTTGTTTAGTAAAGCATTATATAGCATAATAAGTCGAGCGAATGACTAATAGCCGAGAATCTTAATCAATTGTTTTAGAGAATTCCGTCACATGATCTATGCGATATCATGTACTATTATGCGAGTTATCAATTGTCAAAAACAATTTGCGTCGGTCCCTCAATTTAGCGAGAGCGAGAATATAAAGGAAGAAGAATTTCTATAGAAATTTGTGAACAAGACAAATACTTCAAAAACCATTTCAAGATACTTGTGGAAATGTATTCTGGTATTTATATAATGGCACGATGGCTGTCGTGTCTTTAACCTCAATAACTTCTCGGACTTTGACAAAAAAACTTGGCGGGCCAAAAGAAGAACAGGAAAATCTAACGTGCAAAGATCTTAAACTCTGCTTTCAGACCGTAATAAAAAAAAATTTTTAGGGTTCCTGCCTATCTGTCTAAAAAGTAGTGACATTGGCAAGGTGAACTCCGAGATTTCAGCCAAGCTTTTAATAATATTTAATTAACGAATACTGGCGGCGCTAGCTATACTATGCTGCTTCGTGCTGTGTTGTGCCGATTTATGCCCCTTTGTGCTCCGGAGTTGGATATTATGGTGGAAATTGGACTGAATTAAAACCAGAGTCTCTTACAGTCAATGAAAAAGTTTGCCATATAGCACAACTATACTTATTATATACTGTAGACAGCTCTTGCTTGAAGATTACTGAGCCTCACCGGTTAAGTTGCCCCTGTGGAAAGAAAATTGTTTCATTCAAAAGTAGTAATGTTTATAGCCTTTTTCGGACTAATGCATCGTTTTGTAATGATGCATACTACACTGCAAAAAAAAAAAAAAAAAAAAGAAAGAGGTTGCGGTTAGCTGCATAGCTCTTTCGATCGGAACTTGGTGCCCGGAATTGGCCGTTAAAATAAAATGTTTATTATGACGAGGGTGAAGGGTGGCTTCGGAGTTTACATCCAAACCACAAATTTGGAAGTTGTATCAACTTGAAATAGCTTTGAAGTTTATAATTTGAGTTAGACTCAAGCTAAGTTAGGTTTAATATAAATACGTTGGTTTAGAAGACTTTAATCTACAGATTCTGTCATAGTTAACTCAAGGTAATAAGATTGTAGCGATAATCACCGCCACCGTTGATATACCGGATTGCATACTGTTTTTCAATATAGGCATTTAACCTTTGAGCTACAACAATAATATTTTTGCAAATTCGCCAATAATAAAAATTTGTCAGGGTTATGATAATATAGCGATAACTTAATATCAAATTTTAATACAGATAAGTGTAAAGGAAAGAAGCCCGAAGACTTGATGGACTATCAATTGATGGATTGATAATTCAGGGCCCTCCTTTATTTCTGCAAACACACTTGGAGGGCCCAAGTTGACATGACAGTTACCGGTCAATATTAAACCCCCGGTAAAGTTCGAATATCCACAGCTCAAGTTTACTTTTCCTGGCTTCCAATTGTAAGTGCGAGGGTGGTTTACATGCACTGCGTTCATTACATACGTACGTTTTACTAAGCATTATTATTACGTATACATTAAACGCGAAGTAACGATTCTTTCGCTACAGCTGTGGCTACTTAGACAACCGCCGCCGGTCTAAAAAGTGGGTGTTTTACTATCATGATGACTCTGGTTAGAAATGGCCGAAATTCACGAGTTACTATCAATATGATCATTTTGTTTAGTATATGCGAAAAATACAAGACAGTTACAATGATGATCTTTACGCCGCAGAATAAAGAAAAATAATTTTCAAAGTCGTGCTTCCGGTTTGTTTGATGGCTATGCAGTTTGAACTTACGTTTAGATGTTGTATGTCGTAATATTTGTTTCATAGAACATCAATACGTTTTGATCACGTTGCGTTAAATTGAATGATAATCTTATTTAACCAAAAATTATTTCAGTCTCCGGAAGTGAGATTTTGACCGGTTTTAACCTGTAGAAAACTCGAACCGAATTGGTGAATATTGAGATTGATACGCCCCCACAATAACTGATTATTGTTTCTGCATTTCGTTTTATGTCTCTACTTTTATTTTAAACTTTTTTATTTCTGTTATTCTCAAAGATTGCGAGCAGAAGCGGTGTTGAAAAAAGTACAAGACCGAATTGAAATTAAGTTATTGTACTTTGACAGAACCGAGCGGGAATTGTAAATACCATATAACGATATACTATACTAACATTTAGGTTATTACTTAAAGCAGTGAAGCTTAGCTATTGTATATCGGATTCTATATATACTATACGACACAATGAAGTGATGGTCCCGTACTCCGATCAAATGAAAGAGACACAAAATATCACAACAAAGACATTTACTAAATTATAACGTCTTTTATTTGCCTAGGTGTCTCGAGTTTCCGCCTCAGCAATGTCTGGTTTGATTTACTCCTTCGGATTACTGCTTATGACTATGTACAGTACGGCGGCTATGATGTATTATAGCTTTAGTTTTCTTTTGAAGCTGTAGTTAAACGTCTTATCCCCACTTCTCCCAGCTGTAAAAACAATGAATTCTCAACCCATTTGCTTAACAATGTCTGGAAATACCATATATGGTAGAAGTTCCAATGCCTTTGCTCGTTATGCTTTCGAAATGTATCAACTATTAGTATGATTCTGGTACTGCAAACACAGCCAGCGTCCTGTTGTGACCACATTTGCTCAACTAGAGCTCACAGCGTAACGGTGTTACCATCTAAGTTCACCGCTAGCCTTATTGTCCTAAACTGGTCTACTTTGGAAGTCATGGTTTTTTATGATTATCTGATATTCTAGTCCGAACAAACAGGAGCTGACACCAAATATATGGCGATTCCGTGTAAGTATTATTGTTAATACCTCTATGAAAAATACAAATTATAAGTTTTATTGTGCTCTGAGATCTCATCATAACCATATAGCTGTTAACCTATCTACACAAATCCTATCAATCACAATTTACCATTGCTTGTTTCTTTTGTCTAAGTTTCATTCAATGAAGTCTCTGTTTTGCAGGATGTTATTCCTTGATTTCAATCTAAATATTTCGTTCTGTCGAAGTTTGTGTTTTTTTTTTGTTTTTTTTCCTAACCTTTTAATTCTTCATTCAAAACCTACGGTGACCTACAACAGATCTTGAGATTAATATTTGCATGTTAATGTATAGCGCTAAAAATCTCTAACCATTAAGCGCTTCACCCTTTGGCAAGGTTTTCCTGCTATTGCATCCATCGCAGGTCCGTGCTCCTTGATGCTGCTTCATGCTCCGGAGTATTTTCTCATCTGTTTCTCTAAATTAAGTCTTCCTCTTTTTTCAATAGGGCCCAATGAGGCTAGCCAAACTCCGTCTTGGCCGCCCAGCCTTAGCCCTGGTGTTAGTATCAACGTTGAAGCGCTAACTGTAGCCATGCATCAAAGCCCAGAAGTTGTAACAATTTCGATCATTCAATGTAGGATATCCTCATCTACACCTTGGCCCGCTTGCGTATAGATGCCCCGCCAAACCATTCCTGCGGTTTATCTTGAATGACCGTCATTCACCCACTCAGTAGCTCACAATAATAATAACAATCAATTTCAATACACCAACTGCTGTGTGAAGCTGAGCTCGGCTCCCCGCGCCATACCTACCCTCGGACATTTCACAAACCAGTAGTACCGAGCACACCAGCACACGCTAGTTGCCGCATGGGTTGGTCAGCCCTGCTACTCCGGGAGCCAGCAGAGTTCGACCAGTTGGCCAACTGTGCGTGAGTGCGACAGAGCGTGGAAGCGTGCGTTTACAAACAATACTGTTGCGCCGCGCTAATTAGGACTAGCTGAGGCTGCTTATGGTCAACTACCAGCCAAGCTGAGCTGGCTGGACAGGCTGGTTGTATATCATTGTATAATCATGTAAGTACATAATCCCATACTTTATACAAACACAACATTTTTATATTGAATTGTAAGATATATAGCACTCTAAATACTTTTCCTTTTATTAATTGAATCCCCAATTGCAGTGCAAAACTGGCTATTGTTCTAGTTACAAATTCCCCGTTGCTCGATGCGCAAGGCAGCATATTTCTGCGCCTAGCTTGATAGTCAGCCAGTCAAAGTTAATGACCGAGGGTCGTCGCTGCCACTGGAGCAGCGCTGCTGCTGCTGCTGCTGCTGCTCAAACCTACTTTTGTATTTTTCCAGTCTTGTTTTTGCTCTGAGTATTTAAGTTGCAGCCCCACGCACCCACGCACTCAACACTACCTACACTACATTACATTACATGCATTGGCCAACGGATAATCCCCATATGATGTAATCTTGCAATTGCAATTTGCAGTGTCCGCTGCAGCATAACTGCAAGCTAGATGTAAGTTCGCTGCAGACTAAATGCAAAAGCTTCTGCAAAGATGCTTAAGCACTGAAAACAACAACATCAATGATGCGTTATTCTGCGTACAGAAAAAGAAAAAAAAATTTTATACAGTGCTTTACTACTATTTACTTTATGTTACATACAAAAAAACAAACAACGGGGCCCGGGGGCAGGCAGGCAAAAGGAAATTTTCCAACCTTCAGCATTATTATAAATATATTGCAATATCCCAGGTTGGCGTTTCAAAAATTATGTCTAATTCTTTCTTTCCCTCTTCTTTCCTTTCCTCATAGTGTTCATTGCCTATATTTTGTTATATACACTTTCATATACACATATTATATTATACACACATATTATCAACAAAGTATTAATCAAATATGGGCTTTTCAAGTACTGCTTGGGTTGATTCCCTAGTGGATAGAACAGCCACTGCTGGTTTAAGAGGTAGACCACTTAGAGTATTTACCACCATCATTGGTGCCATTGGTTTTTCCCTTTTTGGGTACGATCAAGGTGTTATGGGTTCTCTTATTACTGGTCAACAATTTAATTATGAATTCCCTGCAACTAAATCTCAAGGTGAAAGTGACAGACACGCAACTGTTGTTCAAGGTGCCGTTGTCTCTTGTTACGAAATTGGTTGTTTCTTTGGTGCATTGTTTGCATTGTTCAGAGGTGAAAAATTGGGTAGAAAACCAGTGATTATCATTGGTGCTATTATCATTATTATTGGTACTATTATTTCCACTGCAGCCTTTAGACAAAGTTGGGGTTTGGGTCAATTCGTCGTTGGAAGAGTTATAACGGGTATTGGTAATGGTATGAATACTGCTACTATTCCTGTTTGGCAATCCGAAATGTCTAGACCAGAAAACAGAGGTAGATTGGTTTATATTGAAGGTAGTACTGTTGCCTTTGGTACTTTCATTGCTTACTGGTTGGATTTTGGTATTTCATATGCTGATGGTTCTGTTGCTTGGAGATTCCCAATTGCTTTCCAAGCTTTCTTTGGTATTGTTCTTTTGTTTGGTATCGTTGTTTTGCCAGAATCTCCAAGATGGTTGGTTGTTGCTGGTAGACCAGAAGAAGCAAAGACTATTTTGGGTCACATTGAAGATTTGGATCCAAACCATGACTTTGTTATCTCTGAATTGTCCGTTATTAGTGAAGGTGTTGAAAGATATGACAACGCTGGCCAAGTCGGTTTCAAGGAAATGATGGACAGTGGTAAAACTGCCAACTTCCAAAGAATGATTATTGGTGCATCTACTCAATTTTTCCAACAATTCACTGGTTGTAATGCTGCCATTTACTATTCTACTGTGCTTTTCAACGACTCTATTGGGTTGGATTACAAGTTGTCTCAAATTTTGGGTGGTGTTTTCTCTACTATTTATTTCATTGCTTCTGTTCCTGCTTTTTTCATTGTTGACAAAGTTGGTAGAAGATGGTTGTTTTTGGTCGGTGCTACAGGTCAAGGTGTCGCCTTCCTTATTACTATGGCATGTTTGGCTGCTGGTGGTAAAGAAAACGCTAAAGGTGCTGCATTTGGTTTGTTCTTCTTTATTTGTTTCTTCGGTTGTACTATTTTGCAATTGCCATGGGTTTACCCACCTGAAATTAACTCTATGAGAACTAGAACTGTTGGTGCTGCTGTTTCTACTTGTACCAACTGGCTTTCCAATTTCGCTGTCGTTATGTTTACTCCAATTTTCGTTCAAGATGCTGGTTGGGGTGCTTACTTGTTCTTTTCTCTTATGAATTTCATCTTCGTTCCAATCATTTTCTTCTTTTACCCAGAAACCACTGGTAGAAGTTTGGAAGAAATTGACATTATTTTCGCCAAGGCCCACTTGGATAAAGCTTTCCCATTCAGAGTTGCTGCTAACTTGCCTAAATTATCATTGCAACAAATCAAGGACTACACTGAAGACTTGGGTATTTACGATGATGAAAAACAAACTGATGAACATATCGAAGACGTGCAATCTAGCTTTAACAAAGGTTCCTCCATTAACGAAAAATCCAACAGCCAAGAAGATCAAGCTGCCGCTGCCGCTGCCGCCAACGGTCAAGGCAACAAGGGTATCTTTACTGGTGAGAATGCTGCTAACAACACTAGCACTCAAGCTTAATTTTTGTATTAACTGGCTGATGATGTCAGTTGTATAAATTTTTCTGTATCTTGTTTGTTCTTTCAGTTTGTGAGGGTTTCTTTTGCAAAGCGTTTAGTTTTTTTTTTTTGTTATTTGTTCATTTTTTTTTCTCTTGTTCTACTCTTATGCAATCATGATTACATTTTTAACTCATTATTCCTTATTACCATAATTATCCTCTTACATCTATTTTACCCCCTCCTGTCATACACATTCTCATCCCTTATTACATTTCCTAATATCTACTCAATATAAAGTTTCTAATTTATTCATTATACAGTTTGTCAACCAGTACTTTTTGCTCATGTCTATCATAATTGTTCGTATTGATGATGAGGTGTTTTTCCGCAAAATTTTAAAATTTTAAAATTTTGCGATTTTGCCCCGCCATTTGAGCAGAAGCAAGCACTAATGGGGTTTCGCTTTTCTTTTTTATTTTTTGCCCTGTGGAGAGCCGGAAGTCAAAGCGCCAAAGCTTAATTGTGTGTTCTGAATTTTTTGTTTTTGCAGAACCTACAATTATTATTAAAGCTCTTCTGTCCTCTTTTGAATAAATTTTTAGCTTTTAGCTATGTTTATTGGCTTTTGAGCGGAGTGATGGTGGTAGTTTATGACTTGCTATTGAGGCAATAATGAAGCTATGTTGATGATATGGCCGCAACTTATACTATCACTTCTAAATTTGCTTATACTTTCCGTTTTCACTTTTAGATATCGGTAATTTTTCTATTGTTTCAAGCCAAGATAGAGATAACATGGCGGATTTGACATGTAGTGGGTATTGAACTGATAAGTGGTGCACGCATTGGTAAGTGACCACAGTTATGGATCAATTCTTTACAAGCTTGCAAATTCGTATGGTTCCTTATAAAGAGATATCTGCCTGTAAGTCATTATAGATAATTCTCTAATAGTAATTATACATATTGCAGTAGGCAGGGGCTATATGGCACTATTGAAAATTGCTCTTGCCAAGAATTATACTCTAGAAAATTTATGTGTGTATCCTCCTTTATTTTCGCATTAGCATTCTAGCTAATCTATTAGTCAAGTATAAGTAGTCTGTAGAACTTTTTTGTGGGGCTCCTTTGTATCTTTTGAAGTTACTTGTATCAGACAGGTTTCCCATAGAACTGTTAACGTTACAGTAAGTAAATCAGATGGTGATAAGGACTAGACAATAAGATCAGCAATTTTGGCAGAGAACTGAAATCTTGTTTCTTAAGTACTTTCGCCCTTCTCATATTTATTTGTCAATTAAAACTCAAAATGCGATCTTTTTTATGTTTCTGTCACTGATTAATAGAGCAATGATGAACTAAGTTGGAAGAATAGCGAGCTCGATCACCATATTCATGTACTCACAGTTAGATTATTTCATGTATAGTATAACACTAGCAGATGATATGTGGTCATTTTCAGGTTAGAGAGCTTAATAAGTGTTGCTGTCATCAGCCAAGAGTCAACCTAGCTTCTTTTTTTCTGGCATGTTTTTAGCGTTTCGTTGATTTCTTTAAATTTTAAGATTTAGTGACGCGAGATTTCTAATTTGCTCTATTGTGCGTCCCCTTTCTTTTTGCAAATTTATTCGTATAATTTGGTAAACTAGGAGTTTATCAGTCATCGACTCTCAGTTGTCTGCTATCAGTTATTATTAATCCCAAGTTGGCTGGGAGTTAAGATAACTGCTCTACATGTTCTCGATCTTGCAATATATAAGATGCCGTAGTATCCTACTTTAATTTCGCTTATAACATGAGATCGACTAGCTAACATGATTTACTGAATTCAGTGTCACTGGAAAAGTGAATTCTTGGATTAAATTTCGGCAGCTGTCTTTGGTTTGACCTCCAATAATCATTCGCCAACATTGAAGGCCTGAGATTAACATTAAGCGAAATTTTCTAAGCTTGGAAGAATGCATTCATGCAGTCTAAGTTTGTGCGACAAACATTCAGCAGCGACGCCCATTTATACAATCGTCTGTTCATGTATTCATAAACTTATTTATGCATATACAACTAACGCTAGCCAAATAGTCATATATGGTAATTAGTATCAACAGACATCCTAAAATATAAATCTACTCTATCACATCATGACCAAGCTCGTCCAATTATTAAACCCAGCTGTTTTGTACAACTTCAATAAAAGAGCGGCCTGTGTACATGAGGCGGGTGTATATCAATTTAGTTCTCTCGCTTCTCAGAGTACAGAAGATTCAACCTAGCCTGGTCTTCAAATAGATTCGTTTGAAATGTGGATACTTCTTGGCAGCCTTACTTAGTTTAAACTGTGTTAGTGCTAACGTTACATTTAGTGAGTTGAGGCAGGTATTGATCCTAGCCGACCACCACAACTGAAATTCAGCTATGATAAGATATTTACCGCGTAGAAAAGTGGCACTACTATACTATACGATAATGCAACACAATGCTGGGATAAATTGACGGTAAAACTCCCTTTAATATTTCGCTCTGTCTGAGGTTTTAATTTTGCCGTGTATATTTGACATTTCAAGCATACATAGAGATATGAGCACATCCCATGTATTGTGATGTCGTTTCTCCAAGTATAATGACAGTTATGCCGGATAGGGCTTCTTAGCAACTTCTTCTAATCCATTGACTTAATTTTTTAAGGAACATCATCATAATACACTCTATACTTTATTGCTATCTCTATTCGTCAATGTGTAGGAACAAAACGGAAAATAAGGAATACAAAAGAAAGCAAAGCCATGCATTGATGAATGATTAGCTAATTACCTATGCTTGAGTAAACGTCGGAAAAACGTTAAAAAGAACATTGAGGGAAGAGGAAAAAAAAGAGCAATCAACAGAAACAACACAACAATATACAATCATTATTATCGTGAGCAAAGTGCTTTCTTGTAACAATAACAACTTCTTATACGCATTTCGGTCAATCTGCCAGCCTATAGACATAATTACAAAATACAAAGATAGATCTTCATGTAAGTCAATATAAACACAGTACAGTATATGAAGCGCATTTATTTCGCCGCGGGGTTGGCGTACCCAAAGCATTTTGCGAGCATTTTGTAAGCCACAGGGTTTAGTCATTTGCAAAATAAGGCAGCACAAACGGGAAAACAACAATATAACTCCCAGTCAAGGCACCACGCAACACTCTGCTGTTCTCTATTAATACAGATGTGTTGACATGTGTTGACATGTTTTAATACTTTTTGTCACAAGTGTAAGTGTATCAATTGAACTCAATGGGGGGAGGGGGCATTGCACCAAAGTTCAAAGTTGCTACTGCTTTGCTTTCTTTTATATATATAAAAGGGGTACTATTGTATTCTATACTATTGTAACATTTTCCGGATACTGTTCGGCAAAAACTCCGGAAGGAAAAAAAGATTGTCAGCCATTCAGGAATAGCTAGATGAATGTAAAAACATTCTGCAAAATACCTGCAGTATTTTGCAAACACGTGCAACAATATGCCGGTTGGCAATCTCATCCTTTCAACCAATTCCATTTCCGAAATCAATCAACTACCAAATTTCATTTTTACCCAGGTTTGTCCATCAATAGATAAATGCGTAAACTATCTTATATTTAATTCTGTGGATGAAATTTGGGGCTGCCCGTAAGAAAGTTAAGAAAAAAGAATATCTGCACATTCCGGCCGGTATAGCGGTGTGGCAGAGTTACAAATCCAGAAAGCAATTTGGGGTAGTTGAATCTGAGTATTAATTTCGGATGATGATGTGGTAGAGCTGCTGTGCTGGTCGTCCGATTATTTGCTTTTTTTTTGTTAGCGAGCATCCGGTATTCGGAAGAAACTCTTCCGGGGATGGCAGCCATACTACTGGAGATGGTGCCGGAAATGAAATTTCGGAAATTGCCCTGCTATATGGTTTGCTATGCCGGTATTTTCAAACGGTTCGGTTGAGATGATGTCTAGAGAGTTTTTCGCTTGAAAGTAACTGCATGTATTGCTCAGCTAGAAAGACATTTCAAAAACTCAGAAATCTGATGATGCGCAAGTTCTGTATTTTAAACCACAGTGAATTTCTGCTTTAAACGATAAATTCTACTTTGATTTCTGGGAAGTTCTCGTGGCAAGCTAATAAAGTATGGAACACATTGCATCGTAGCAACATAGCTTTGTATAAAGAAACTACAGATTTTTTATTTGGTCTCCTTACATAAGGGAAAAAATACGTTAGTGTGTGATTGACCGTGGTTATGACCGCTAAAATACACCAGTTGATTGCATTTCAGAAAAACTGATTCCGAGATTATTAATTACTGGTCAATAAGGAAATTGTATTTGTTGTCCACTATTTCTGTTGTGAGTGTGTATGACATCTATATGAAGGGAGAAGCAACTGGAGAACTCTTATACAGAGCCCGTCTCGAGCAGTTCGTGTATATTACAAATACGTACCATGACTAACTATTATGATAAGTCAAAGTTGGCATCGATTGTATATTACTCTTAGTCGCTTACCGTTACCTACGTAACTTAAAAACACTAAATAGGAGCAACAAGCTAATTAATGAAAACGTATTTTTATAGTGTAGAGAAAGTAATGTGCGGATTGGTAAAGTTCGCTAACAATCCTTCGTTACAGTAAGGTAACTAGGTTTGCTGATGGTAGCAGCGTCGATCACACAGATTTGTAATTGATTTTTGAATTTTGAGAAAGAAAGATGCTATGCTCGTGTAACGTAGCTATATGGAAACCGAATCAATATTGGGGAACACTTTATTAAGGGTAGACTCGATTGGTAGAATAGGTGTAGGTCATGCCCATGAAAAAGATATAGTCAAACATGAACGTATAAATAGAATATTTTGGCAAAGTTAATATGAAGCTCGTAGAACTAATTCGAATCAATTGATATGGTGATTGGACTTCGGATACCTATGATTCAAGGAATAAATACAGAGGAAAAACTTAACAATATAATCATATAAATTATACAAAGATTGCGATTACTTAGCTTTAAGTATGTTAATAGTCAATGGAAAATCAATATAATATAATCATTTTTTTTATACAAAAGAACGCTATATTATCTATCTAGTAGATATACACTATATTTTAGTTGTTATTGTTATTATTTTTTCTCACACAATATCGTTTTATTAATTCTATATAAACGATAGAAAAT
>JXWR01000205.1_pt1 | contig 11825 bp, 5 predicted proteins | sample 315541 | NCBI WGS metagenome assembly JXWR01 (sample SAMN03273951, study PRJNA271842) | soil metagenome | isolation source: rice field ambient CO2 | place: India: CRRI Experimental farm Cuttack,Odisha-753006 | collected 2013-12-17
ATGTTGGCAAGTAAGTCTACACCAGCAAACATTCCAGCTTTCGTGTCCACTGGACCCACGTATTTCAGTTGTCCGCGCCCCAAATTTGGGATTTGTATGAAACATCCTATCTTTCTTTGATATCTATCCATGGTATTTCAAACGCATACACAGCCAGCCACAGCTCAACGCCTTTTACTTTGTCCTTTGATGCCTGTCTCGTCCAAACGTTTTTGGTGTCTTGGCCAATTGCCCTTCTGAAAAATCTCACTGTCCGCAACTCATTAAAAGATACCCAAGCAAGCTACACGATAAAGAAAGGAGAAAGTTCATTAAAAGAACGTACATATAGCGATACAAACGTATAGCAAAAATCTGAAATGGATACGGATAAGTTAATCTCAGAGGCTGAGTCTCATTTTTCTCAAGGAAACCATGCAGAAGCTGTTGCGAAGTTGACATCCGCAGCTCAGTCGAACCCCAATGACGAGCAAATGTCAACTATTGAATCATTAATTCAAAAAATCGCAGGATACGTCATGGAAAACCGTAGTGGTGGTAGTGACGCCTCGCAAGATCGTGCTGCTGGTGGTGGTTCATCTTTTATGAACACTTTAATGGCAGACTCTAAGGGTTCTTCCCAAACGCAACTAGGAAAACTAGCTTTGTTAGCCACAGTGATGACACACTCATCAAATAAAGGTTCTTCTAACAGAGGGTTCGACGTAGGGACTGTCATGTCAATGCTAAGTGGTTCTGGCGGCGGGAGCCAAAGTATGGGTGCTTCCGGCCTGGCTGCCTTGGCTTCTCAATTCTTTAAGTCAGGTAACAATTCCCAAGGTCAGGGACAAGGTCAAGGTCAAGGTTCTTTTACTGCTTTGGCGTCTTTGGCTTCATCTTTCATGAATTCCAACAACAATAATCAGCAAGGTCAAAATCAAAGCTCCGGTGGTTCCTCCTTTGGAGCACTAGCTTCTATGGCAAGTTCTTTTATGCATTCCAATAATAATCAGAACTCCAACAATAGTCAACAGGGCTATAACCAATCCTATCAAAACGGTAACCAAAATAGTCAAGGTTACAATAATCAACAGTACCAAGGTGGCAACGGTGGTTACCAACAACAACAGGGACAATCTGGTGGTGCTTTTTCCTCATTGGCCTCCATGGCTCAATCTTACTTAGGTGGTGGACAAACTCAATCCAACCAACAGCAATACAATCAACAAGGCCAAAACTATCAGCACCAACAACAGGGTCAGCAGCAGCAACAAGGCCACTCCAGTTCATTCTCAGCTTTGGCTTCCATGGCAAGTTCCTACCTGGGCAATAACTCCAATTCAAATTCGAGTTATGGGGGCCAGCAACAGGCTAATGAGTATGGTAGACCACAACACAATGGTCAACAACAATCTAATGAGTACGGAAGACCGCAATACGGCGGAAACCAGAACTCCAATGGACAGCACGAATCCTTTAATTTTTCTGGCAACTTTTCTCAACAGAACAATAACGGCAACCAGAACCGCTACTGAACGATGATTCAGTTCGCCTTCTATCCCTTTGTTTACGTATTTGTTTATATATATAACTTTATTTTTTTTATTAATTGGGCTGCAAGACAATTTTGTTGTCAGTGATGCCTCAATCCTTCTTTTGCTTCCATATTTACCATGTGGACCCTTTCAAAACAGAGTTGTATCTCTGCAGGATGCCCTTTTTGACGTATTGAATGGCATAATTGCACTGTCACTTTTCGCGCTGTGTCATTTTGGTGCGATGATGAAACAAACATGAAACGTCAGTAATTTGAAACAAATAACGTAATTCTCGGGATTGGTTTTATTTAAATGACAATGTAAGAGTGGCTTTGTAAGGTATGTGTTGCTCTTAAAATATTTGGATACGACATCCTTTATCTTTTTCCTTTAAGAGCAGGATATAAGCCATCAAGTTTCTGAAAATCAAAATGGTAGCAACAATAATGCAGACGACAACAACTGTGCTGACGACAGTCGCCGCAATGTCTACTACCTTAGCATCAAATTACATATCTTCGCAAGCTAGTTCCTCGACGAGTGTAACAACAGTAACGACAATAGCGACATCAATACGCTCTACACCGTCTAATCTACTCTTTTCTAATGTGGCGGCTCAGCCAAAATCATCTTCAGCAAGCACAATTGGGCTTTCAATCGGACTTCCCATCGGAATATTCTGTTTCGGATTACTTATCCTTTTGTGTTATTTCTACCTTAAAAGGAATTCGGTGTCCATTTCAAATCCACCCATGTCAGCTACGATTCCAAGGGAAGAGGAATATTGTCGCCGCACTAATTGGTTCTCACGGTTATTTCGGCAGAGTAAGTGTGAGGATCAGAATTCATATTCTAATCGTGATATTGAGAAGTATAACGACACCCAGTGGACCTCGGGTGATAACATGTCTTCAAAAATACAGTACAAAATTTCCAAACCCATAATACCGCAGCATATACTGACACCTAAGAAAACGGTGAAGAACCCATATGCTTGGTCTGGTAAAAACATTTCGTTAGACCCCAAAGTGAACGAAATGGAGGAAGAGAAAGTTGTGGATGCATTCCTGTATACTAAACCACCGAATATTGTCCATATTGAATCCAGCATGCCCTCGTATAATGATTTACCTTCTCAAAAAACGGTGTCCTCAAAGAAAACTGCGTTAAAAACGAGTGAGAAATGGAGTTACGAATCTCCACTATCTCGATGGTTCTTGAGGGGTTCTACATACTTTAAGGATTATGGCTTATCAAAGACCTCTTTAAAGACCCCAACTGGGGCTCCACAACTGAAGCAAATGAAAATGCTCTCCCGGATAAGTAAGGGTTACTTCAATGAGTCAGATATAATGCCTGACGAACGATCGCCCATCTTGGAGTATAATAACACGCCTCTGGATGCAAATGACAGCGTGAATAACTTGGGTAATACCACGCCAGATTCACAAATCACATCTTATCGCAACAATAACATCGATCTAATCACGGCAAGACCCCATTCAGTGATATACGGTACTACTGCACAACAAACTTTGGAAACCAACTTCAATGATCATCATGACTGCAATAAAAGCACTGAGAAACACGAGTTGATAATACCCACCCCATCAAAACCACTAAAGAAAAGGAAAAAAAGAAGACAAAGTAAAATGTATCAGCATTTACAACATTTGTCACGTTCTAAACCATTGCCGCTTACTCCAAACTCCAAATATAATGGAGAGGCTAGCGTCCAATTAGGGAAGACATATACAGTTATTCAGGATTACGAGCCTAGATTGACAGACGAAATAAGAATCTCGCTGGGTGAAAAAGTTAAAATTCTGGCCACTCATACCGATGGATGGTGTCTGGTAGAGAAGTGTAATACACAAAAGGGTACTATTCACGTCAGTGTTGACGATAAAAGATACCTCAATGAAGATAGAGGCATTGTGCCTGGTGACTGTCTCCAAGAATACGACTGATGAAAATAATATTGACGTTCGCATTTAATCTATACCTATAATTCTGTACTTATATACTGTTCCTTAATTGAAGATTTCAACATCGTTTTTGATGTAGGTCTTTTCACCTGGAGGTGCGGCTGGGGTACCGAAGACTAATTGAGCTTGTACGGTCCAAGACTCAGGGATTTTGCTTGGCAAAGCAGCTTTTATGTAACCATTGTAGTGTTGTAGGTGACCACCCAGGCCCATTGCCTCCAAGGCAACCCACGAGTTGATTTGAGCGGCACCAGAGGTATGGTCCGCGAAACTAGGGAATGCAGCTGCGTACGCTGGGAAGTCAGCCTTTAGCTTTTCAGTTACCTTGTCGTCGGTGAAGAAGATTACAGAACCAAAGGCCTCATCCCTTGCTGAAGCAGGCCTCTTTTGACCGGCAGGGCTTTCTATAGCCTTAGTCACTTCGTCCCAAACTTTTTTGTGAGTTTCACCAGTCAAGATAACAGCGCGATTTGGCTGGGAGTTGAAAGCGGTGGGTGTTTCTTTAATGATGGTTTGGACGACGGATTGGATGTCGTTGATAGTAATTTCACCAGGTAACTCCGGTTTCAAAGCGTAAATAGTACGACGAGCAGTTAAAGTTTTCAAATAAGTTGCAACAGCAGACATGATATTGGATTGTTTCTTTGTATATATGTTGATATAGGATACTTTAGTCTACGAAAAAAGTACAAGTTATGTAGTCAGTTCCTTCAGCATGGTGTCCTTATATACTGTAGTTTGGACAAGGTGCAAATGCCAAGACCCTAGCCCGAAAAGCTCGAGGCACCCCAGGATCTTTTTCTTTACGTAATTTTCACGTAAAACGCCACAGTCCGATTTTTTTCGAATAATCATTAGTAAAAGCGGTATACTGGATTATTGTACGATAACAAGGTAGAGCTTTATTACTAAGCTAAGACGTTCTTACATCAATAGTGCTGTTCGTTATTGATGTTAGGAGAAGGAGCGGGTCTGGTGAATAGTGTAAGCAGTGTTTCTGAACTTTTTCTTCGTCTAAGTCCTTGTAATGTAAGGTAAGAATGCAAGCATCTTGTTTGTAACGCGATTGTACGTTGACGTTAGTAAGTCACAAACCCAAGCTTAACTTCTTCGTGAGGAAGGAAAGTGTTGTCTCCTACTTTTTTCAAATTTTCGAATTGTATTTATATTTATTTAGTACTTCTTGAGTTTACATATCCTTCGTAAAAATGCAACTTTTGTCGAAAAACACTTCCAAAAAAAAATAATAATGAATTTATGAAGCATACTAACGAGCGAGCACATCGCTGAGGTATCATTACTTCATGAGATAAATTAAGATCTCCTCATATGCGAATTTCCTGTTCAGTGATAAACGTTGATTACGTTATTGATAAAAGTCTTTTCTTCTGGCAAGGCAGTTGGAACACCAAAGACCAATTGAGATTGTACAGTCCACGCAATAGGAACATCTTGAGGCAAAGCAGATTTGACGTAGTCATTATAGTGTTGCAAATTAGCCCCCAATCCCAATAGTTCGAGGGCAGTCCAAGACTGAATTTGCACAGCACCGGTCGTATGAGCGGCGCATGTTGGGAAAGCGGCTGCCAAGGCTGGAAAATCTCTTTGCAGTTTTTCAGTTGGTCCTTCATCAGTGAAGAAAATGACTGAACCGTAAGCCTCATCCCTGCAAGACTCTGGTCTCTTCTTGGCTCCAGCAGTTGGCATTGCGCTCGCAACAGCATCCCAAATCCTTTTGTGTGTATCACCAACGATAATGACAGCGCGATTCACTTGTGAGTTAAAAGCTGTTGGCGTATTCTTGAGAATAACGTGTACAGTTCTCTTTACATCATCCAAACCGACACCTTGTGGTAATTCGGGCTTCAAATTGTAGATGGTACGACGGTTTGTAATAGCGTTTAAGTAGTTTCCAGTTGGGGACATTTCTTTGGCTTGGAGGTCTGGTGTTCTTGATTTTGATGGTGTATATAGCTTTAAAAAACCAAAAATGATCAACCTTTATATCTCTCTTCGATCACAACATGGGTGGAGACAAACACAAAGTAGTGATGACCCACTCAGGTGTTAAAGTGTGTCATATCTGCAAATGACATTGTATTTTATTTTCCTTGCCATTTATTGTCGCAGTAAGGAAAAGCGCAGAGCAAAGCTGACAAATTGAAAAATTATTCGGAAGAGCATTAACAAATATTGATTAATAATCAAGTAACACTCGCAGACATTGTTATTTCAGAAGTAAAAATATCGCAGAACAAGTTGGTTAAACTGAATGCTTCAGTCATTCTAATGCTAATTACACCTTAACAAAATTAAAAATTCTTAACGTAGATTTTTAAAAAAGGCAAGAAGATCGTTCCTGATGCACGACGAAAACGGTTGCACCCCTACTAAGGCAAAATTGCATATACGGATGAAATCAAACCTCTTCTGTTGCATTAAGAACAAAAGGAAATCATTTTTCTCTCACTTCATATTATTTCACTTATATTTTCCTCTCCATTTCCATCACGCAATCGTTAGTGCTTTTTATTTTTTTTCTTCGCTCATAAAGGACTAGAATTAAAATGAAAATCGTCTATCATTACACGTATGCTATTACTACAAAACAGAAGTACAAAAATGAATAAATATAAAAGAAGTAAATGCTTTTTTTTTAACACCAGAAGGCAACGACCCTTTTCCAATAAGGTCCGTTCCTCAAACGTTCCCTATATTCTTCGTCTTCTTGCTTGATTAATTCTTCATCAAAGATTTGTCTATGAGAATCTAGGTCGATCTTGTCGGCCCTGATGAACAGTTTCCAATCCTTGTGCCAGACCTTGTAGCCGACATATAGTGCAATCAAGATTGGCATAGCCAAGTAGTTTTCGAAAAAGGCTTGTGCATCCAGCTTACCTTCACCAATGGGGGCGATAGCGACCCAAAATTGGGCAATAAGAATTAAAATCATCATAATGCAAGCGTAGGCAGATCCCCAAACACCAGTTTGAGATTTGAAACCCAATTCTCCAAGAGATCTCCCTTGGACTTTCATGGCTCTTCTAAATCTAAGATGGGATAAACAAATGGCAGTCCATGTGAAAAGCTGAGACAAACCAGAAATGGCCAATAACCAAGTGAAAACTTGTTCTTCCTTGGGAGATGCAGCACAGAAGGCAATAACGGCAAACAATGCAGAAACACCCATGGCAATCAATGGTCTACCGGCTCTGTCGATGTAGGAGAAAACCTTAGGAGCGTAACCTTGCTCGGATAGAGTTAAAAATAAACGAGCACTGGAGTAGAAGGAGGAGTTAGCCATGGACAGCACGGAAAGTAGAATAACGGCGTTAATGAAGTGTGGGACGACACGGACACCGTGGGATGCAACAGCAATGACATATGGCGAGGCTTTAGTACCACCACCGGTAGAACCCAATAATTGATCGGAATTGTATGGCACCAAGAAACCCAGTAGAATAATGGTAGCCAAGAATAGGAATAAGATTCTGTAGATCATTTGTTTGGCCGCACCTGGAATGGCCTTTCTTGGATTAGATTGTTCTGCAGTGGTGATGGCAATAAACTCTGAACCACCAAAGGCAAAAGCAGCAGTCACTAATGTTGCAACAACACCTTTAAATCTGTCAATGGCATGTTTACCATTGAAAGCGCCCGGATCGTGCCAGTATTTACCACCAATAAAACCATCATTACCAGCGCCACCAACATCGATGATAATACCAAGAATGAAGAACCCAGTCATCATCAAAATTTTGCAACAGTTGAAGAAGAACTCAGCTTCTGCATAACCACGAGCACCGAAAATATTAATAGTAATCACCAAAACATAGAAAATAATGACGAACACATCCGGGTTCACAGATGTCGTCCAATATTTGATAGTCATGGATGCGGTCACCAATTCCAGAGGACACACACACAGCCATTGCAAACAATAAACCCAAGCGACTGCAAACCCAAAACCATCATCCACAAGGAAACTGGGGTATGCATTGTAGCCACCAGTCAAGTTACTATACACTAGCGCCATTTCACCACATGCTTGAATAATACAGTACAAGATAGAACCCATAATAGCGTAACCAATAAGTAGTCCAGCTGGACCCGCATGAACCAACGCGGTACCGTTACCGACCAGTAACCCAGTACCGATACCCGTACCCAACGCAATCATCAGAACATGTCTAGGCTGAATGGTTTTCTTCAGCGAGTCCGACTTATGACCTGTGTTAGCGCCTATGTTGTCCGAACTTTCATTTTTTTCTAGTTCTTGAGCCCGTCTAGAAGAAGGTGAGATAGCCGACGTAAGATCGTTCATTTGTGTTGCTTCTACTTCATCCTGTGGACCCTGATCCGCTCTTTTAAAGGAGTCGAAAAACCTACGCACGGCAGAAGTGTTATGCTGTTCGTAACCTAAATGAGGTTGTGAGGATGGACGGTCATTGGAGCCTGTTTCGAAATATTCAATTTCATTATCCTGCTCCGTGGCATGTATTTCAGTGGAGCTATTTTTCAAGTCTTTCAGTTCGTATGGAGACTTCGACGACGACATTGTGCGAAGCTATCTTTGTCTATATTAGCGTGCTTCTTCTATAAAGATTACATAATAAACTTGTTCTACATTGTTGTGGGCAGACCATCAAAGACAAAGCACTTCTATATGTATGTAAAACAAATGAGTATTACGAGGAAAATAACAAAAAGAAACTAATCACGAAGGATATGAGTCTTGTTAGCGGACGAGGGGAAGATAGCGCAAGACACACGTATAGCCGACCTATCCTATGCATCTTAGCCGTCTTATCAGGATTGATTTGCGGTTCAGTGAAAGAGATAACCACTGCCAAGCTGGAAGAAATGGCTAGAAGGCACTAAAAAAAGAGCCTCGCAGCGCAACTTAAGAACTGTGGACTACTAAGGAGCAGCAATCCGCTGGACGTGGGGGAGTTGAAAGTTGGCCGGATACTGCAACCTGCTTATCTATGACTCGATGAGACCGTTATTTAGTGCGATGGTGCCACTGGGAGTGCCATCAACGGCAAAGTTGCAGCTTTTTGCAGCAGATCAGTGCCGCTTAGACGGCACCCTCAAGCGGCACTGAAGAACGGCGCGCTTTTTTTTTTCTTCTATTATGCCGGTCAAGGAAAAAAAGAAACCAAAAAAAATGCCGTGGGAGGCACGGATGCAAGATTTCTCCAAAGTCCCTTTTTAGCCGCCGAGGAAATGAGGAAATAAGGGGTTAGCCGCCGAGTGAAGCCGCCGAGGTATAAAAGGGAGAATGCACACCTTCGTAAGAAGATTCTATTTGAAAGAGTGCTAGGTAAAGTCATCAAAAATCTTATTGATATAATAATTGCTTTGCAAAATGGAAAACAAATGACTTTGAAAATGGGAGAAAACAAAAATTATATAGGTAATGTTGAGTTCTTGATTTTTTTTTTTGTTTCTGTCCTTGCCACAGCTCTTTTCATGGAACATTGGGCTCTAGGATAATTTTTTTTATGTTTTCTGTTATGTTTGCCATGGTAGGTTGAGGTAAAGGCGCTCTTTCAGCAATGACGATTTATGCTAATATGTTTTCCTTTTAAGGAAAACATCTCGTTCTTTTTTTCGCGTGCTGTGCAAGAAAACGCGTAACGCAGTCTTAGTAAAAGGGCTCTCTTGAACACTACATGAAAACTAAAAAAGAAGATGTAAATTTGGATACAACAGCGTAGAATAGCATAATATAGTGTGCAATAAACGTGTATAGGCTTGATAATAGTGCTGACGTAAATTACCAGAACTACTGCAGTATGACTGTAGCGAATACCGAGACCCATTCTGCTGCTAAACCATCGAGTACTATAGGCCCATGGAAGCTTGGTGAAACACTGGGCTTTGGTAGCACCGGCAAGGTCCAGCTTGCGCAACATGAGCGCACGGGCCATAGAACAGCCGTCAAAGTAATCTCAAAGTCCATTTTCAACAACAGCGGAAACCACAGTAACGACGATTCAGTGCTGCCATACAACATCGAGCGTGAGATTGTTATTATGAAACTTTTGAGCCACCCAAACGTTCTGAGTCTTTACGACGTTTGGGAAACCAACAGTAACCTGTACCTTATCCTGGAATACGCCGAAAAGGGAGAACTGTTCAACTTGCTTGTGGACCACGGTCCCTTGCCCGAGCGTGAGGCCATCAATTGCTTCAGACAGATAATTATAGGCATTTCATACTGCCATGCGCTAGGAATAGTACATCGGGATTTAAAGCCAGAAAATCTTTTGCTCGATAGTTTCTATAATATCAAAATTGCGGATTTTGGTATGGCAGCTTTACAGACAGACGCCGACCTGCTAGAAACTTCTTGTGGGTCTCCTCATTATGCCGCTCCTGAGATCGTATCGGGTCTGCCCTATGAAGGATTTGCCAGCGACGTTTGGTCCTGCGGTGTAATCCTCTTTGCCCTTTTAACGGGTAGACTACCCTTTGATGAAGAAAACGGTAATGTTAGGGATTTGTTATTGAAAGTCCAAAAGGGCCAGTTTGAAATGCCCAATGACACCGAAATTTCCAGAGATGCACAAGATTTAATCGGCAAGATTCTCGTTGTAGATCCCAGGCAAAGAATAAAAATCAGAGACATCCTTAGTCATCCACTGCTAAAAAAATATCAAACCATTAAGGATTCCAAAAGTATCAAAGATTTACCTCGTGAAAATACCTATCTATATCCACTGGCTGACTCGAACAACCATACTAGCGCCTCTATCGATGATTCAATCCTACAAAACTTGGTGGTACTTTGGCATGGTAGACACGCCGATGACATCGTATCTAAACTGAAAGAGAATGGAACCAACAAAGAAAAAATTCTATATGCGCTACTATACCGTTTCAAACTGGACTCTGTAAGGGGATCGAATAAGAAGAACCGCAATAAGATAAAGAAAACCAAAAAAAATAAAAGATCTAGCACACTTTCGTCATCGTCATCATTATTATTGAACAACCGAAGCATACAATCTACGCCACGCAGACGTACATCCAAGAGGCATTCCAGGGAATTCTCTTCTAGCAGGAAGAGATCGTCCTTTTTACTGTCCTCCAATCCTACCGATAGTTCTCCATTACCTTTGAGAAGTAGTAAAAGAATTACACATATTAACGTAGCGTCTGCAAATACCCAAGCAACGCCAAGTGGTGTCCCGAATCCTCACAAGAGGAACTCAAAAAAACGGTCAAGCAAAAGATTATCTTATATGCCTAATACAAAAAGAAGCTCACTAACATCAAAATCATTATCAAACTTTACTAACCTAATAGATGATGATGATTGGGAGTACATTGAAAAGGATGCAAAGAGAACAAGTTCCAACTTCGCTACACTGATTGATGAAATATTTGAGCCTGAGAAATTTGAATTGGCGAAAAGAGAAAAGGCTGAACTTCAAAGAAAAGTTCAGGAAGCAAAAAGGCAATCAGTGAATGCGCAGAAGATTAATGAGGACGAGTTTGGATCCGAAGTTTCTGATGGAATGAAAGAGCTGAAAAAAATAAACGACAAAGTATCGTCCCCGTTGATAAATTACGAATTTTCGCAACAAGAACTATTGCAAGATATAGACACCTTACTAACGAATCGTTATCAACTTTCGTCATATACTAGGCCTATTTCGAGACTGGATCCCGGATTAACGCCTGTTACTGAGACACTTCCTAACAACCTAAAAGAAAAAACAGCTCTGCTGCAGGATACTGAAAAGAAAATAATAGAAACGATACGCAGATCCAAATTTTTAGGATCGCTACTAAATGTTAGAGGGGGACTATCGCCAGGGAAAAGTGAACTGGCACCTATCGAAGAGTCTCCCATAGTTTCAACCACACCACTAATATATAATGATCGAATGGAACCTCGTAGGATATCCGATGTGGAAGTCCCACATTTCACGAGGAAATCAAAACACTTTACTACTGCTAATAATCGGCGCTCAGTCTTATCTTTGTATGCGAAGGATTCAATCAAAGACTTAAACGAATTTTTAATAAAGGAAGATCCTGATTTGCCTCCACAAGGAAGCACTGATTATGAAAGTAGGAGCGAAGATCCCGAAATAGCCGAGAGTATCACTGATTCAAGGAATATACAATATGATGAGGATGATAGTAAGGATGGTGATAATGTGAATAATGATAATATATTGAGTGACTTTCCTCAAGGCGTTGGCATATCACAGGAATACGACATGAAGGATAAAAATCCAAACCAATCTCCAATATCAAAAAGCGCAGAGCCCACACTGGTAGTGAAACTTCCGTCTTTGAG
>JXWR01002587.1_pt1 | contig 11825 bp, 6 predicted proteins | sample 315541 | NCBI WGS metagenome assembly JXWR01 (sample SAMN03273951, study PRJNA271842) | soil metagenome | isolation source: rice field ambient CO2 | place: India: CRRI Experimental farm Cuttack,Odisha-753006 | collected 2013-12-17
TTTTTTATAAAGACTATTTTTAAGGGGTGGGGAAGGAGAGAGGGTATAAGTATCTATTTCATATTTGAATTCACAGAATGTAAAAGTGAAAGAAAAAGCTTATTTTCTGTTTTCAATTTATTTAATATGTTTTTTGATTAGATGGTTATATGTGCTAAACGGGCTGCTGCCAAAAACAATCAACTTTACTCACCATAATCAACGATTCAAATCATACTTACCACTAATCCATCTATTAACAAAATCCAAGCTGACTTCTGGCTGATCATGTGGGGTCATATGTCCAGCGTCATAAACTCTCAAAAATGTGAACTTGTCAAAATTCTGCTTCTCGCCACCCACTGCACCATCATTAGTTAAATATGATGATGTCTTTGCCTGAGCAAAATCCTCATGTTTGGAGTAACTTAAACTGTTAGTCCATGCTTTGTTACCTAACCAGTTGCAAATATAGTCCTTATCCCCCGCATAAATCAATACTGGTAAATCGTACACATCAAGCAATTCGGCAACTTTTTCATGATATGGACGGATTTGATCAGCATTGAGGAAAAACTGATTGAATACTTGTTCGTCACAACTAGCATAATCGCTAACTTCAGCGCCGAGAGCTTCTTGGACTTCTGGTTTGTTCAAATACTCAACAGTATAGTTTTCTTGAGGATAACAATCTTCTTCGCCACAATTCATTCTGATATCATAAACGTTATAACCGTAATCAGTCACTGCAGAAATAAGTTTACTATCACAATAAACCAATGCAGGAACACAAGCGAATAACGAGTGATTAGAATCATAGCATGCACTAACTAAATTCAAGCAACGTTGCTGTTGGGTAACTAGCTGATCGCATCTTTTTTGTGGAATAATTTGGCGATGACCTCCTTCACCACAAGCCATTGGACGATAGTATTGATATTGAGTGTATGGGTCAGTGATACCATTGCCAATCATTACTGAAGTCAAGTTAAAATATCTTAGAGATTCATCGTGTTTCAAGATTTCAGTAGCAATCGATGGAATATAGATGCCAGCGTAACTTTCCCCAGCAATATGGAAATCCAAATGAGCATATTCGGGAAACTGGTGGAAGAAAAGTTGCAAGAATGCGTAAACATCTTCAGCAGCAGCAAAACTATTGGTCACAGATTCTGAAGAGTATGAAAACCCGACATTAACAGGCTGATCCAAAAAGATTACTGAAGCATTGATATTCCACGAATATGGATTGAATTCTACCGTTTTGTTAAGACTGATTACTGACGGGCCAAGTTCAAAGAAAAGACCAACAAAGGAAGAACATCCAGGACCACCGTTAAGCCAAAGGATAATTGGATCGTTTTGAGGATCATTTCTAGATTCAAAAAACCAATAAAAAAAATGTTTATCGCCATCGTCAACGTCCAAGTATCCGGAATATTGCTTGACTTTATCAATGCCTAGTTTCAGAGGGTCTGGTTGTTTGACTCTGAGTTGATGCGATGGGAACTCTGCGGTATTGACAACATGATCCCAGTCTTTATGGGCATTGATTTTGGCCTTTGGAGTAAACTTTTGCTTGGTTTTTGACACCGCATTGGTGTGTTTGCTTAGCCAGTATAATTGGCCGTCATCGAGAGACAGTGGAGATGAAGAGAAGGAAGATGATAAGGTAGATAATGGCAGGAACAATTGAGCAGCTTGCATTAAAGGCTGTTGGGCTGGGTCGATGACAATAGCGGTAGTCAAAGAGACCAACGATAGCAATGGCCTGAATGAGAGGAACTTCATGATAATGGTGGCAGTGGTGGTGGTGGTGGTGGTAATGTTTAACGATTGAAGATTGATAACAAGCAGAGAAATACAGATACGGGAAACAAGATATAAGTTAAAAGCAGCGATGGCAAAGCGCACTTTCCCCATTGGGAATGTGTTCTCGGGGGATGTCACCTGCCGCATCCTCGGAAATATACGCAGAGGTTAGGAAGAATACAAAACATTTATTATATATATACTATAGTAGTAAGTAAGTAGTACTAGTAATAGCAGTAATTAATATGATCTTTTCTGCTGGGCAAGCGCTGCAAATGCAAAAAGCAATATCTAGCAAGTAGCAGAAACACAAGGTAATATAAATTAGCTAAATAACAAAACAAACCAAAGCAGAGGTTTCCCGACTGACCGCTCATTTGAACTTCTTGCCAAACAAAATCAATTGCAATTGATCATACAACGAGATAACACCAGCACCGGCAACCGCTCTCAAAATGTTGGCGCCGCAGCCTTTGAACAACGAGTAAACGCCTTCCTGGGCAATAATCTTGGTAAATGCGTCAAAGGCGCTCTTGTAAAGAACCCCAGTACCCGAAGTCATCATCATTCTTCTTCTGACGGTGTCCAATGGGTAGGAAGCAGTGGAAGCACCGACGGTAATAACCCAACCTAAAAGGAAAGAGGCCAAGAAGCTGCCTTCCAACTTACCGGTAATGAGAGTTGGTTTAAGCGAATCGTAAAGGCCAAAATACAAACCCCTGTAAACAATAATCCCAACCACAGATGGAGCAAACCCTCGATAAAGCCCAGCAATACCATCACTGGCCAATGTCTTTTTGTAAACATCGAATAGCCCATTGAATTGACGCTCACCGCCAACTTTGCTAACCGATTTGGCATCGTTAGCTAATCTAGTTCTAGCATAATCCAACGAATAGACAAACAACAATGACAATGCCCCGGCAGCACCACCCGAAGCAATGTTACCGGCAAACCACTTATAGTATCCTTCATCTTTTTTGAAATTGAAAACAGCTTTAATCTTGTCCTTAAAGGCAAAGTTCAATGCTTGAGTAGGGAAGTATCTAATGACATTGGCGGTATTACCACGCCAAAAGGAGTAGAAACCTTCATTGGCAGCAGTTCTTTTGAAGGCATCAGTGATACCAGAGTATTTGCGATCCAAACGGCCCTGTTTGAGCATCTCGTCCTGGTTTTGGATCAAGAGCTTAACTCTCTCAATTGGGGCTGCAGCGGTTTTGGCCACTGCGGCCGAGACACCTCCCATGAGGAAGTTGATCAAGAAGTTGTCTTCTTTGTTGGACATTGCGGAGGGGAGTAGGAAGTGATTGAGCTATCAGTAGAGTGGATGGTAATGTGTGTACCTGTTTGATGGTAAAGGAAAGAATGGGAAATGGAAGAACTACAGATTTTTGGCAAAAGGAGAACAAGAAACAGGGAGTAGCAATCATGGGCAGGCGATGGGAATGGGTGTGGGTGTGGTTCAGGGAGCGTTGGAAAATGGTGGTGAGAGTGGCCATGTATGTTGAGATTATTTCCGGGTGACACCTGTCAGACACTGCATCGCTATTGTTTTTTTCTCGAGTTCAAACTACAGCCGCACAAGCACCAAACATCAATAGTCAGTAGGATTAGCAGCATAAGCCACTGCTTTTATCAAAACTTGGGTAGGAGAAACCTCAGAAAGAGGAATCTCAGCAACTTTGGTTAGCTGATATTTACCGTTAGGGTTGAGGAAAACAGCGGCTTTTTGGGTAGTCGTCCTGGGGGATTGGATACTTAACTTAAAAATGAGTAATGTACCTAAGCAAAACCTATGCTACAACTGGAATAACAAGTCTTATCGTATGCGCACCAGGTCACTTCAATAGTCCATATGAGGCTGACAGCGCTATGCTGTCGCAGAGATGGACCCTAGTTAGTCATTGCGTAGACTCTTCACTGGTGCTAGCGGGGGGCATATTGACGGAGACCATATCACTCCATCTAGTTGCCGCCATGTACCATCTTCGAAGACTAAAGCGAGTCCCTTACATTGCCAGCCACCAACCACACAAAAAAGACTTTTGTCTTTACGCACGCCAACTGATCTCTATCATCTAGCAATTTCGTTTGTCAAATTAGCGGGTGTATACACCCCCTTTGTCATGCCATGCCATGCCATGCCAGGCGAGATAGTACCGGAAGTAGTGGAGAGCCGGCACACTTCCGGCCTGGTAACCACCGGTAAAGCTTACGTAATCGCTTACGCGAGCATCAATGGGCGGGACAAAAACAGTAAACAACAAACGAGAATATTGATGATGTTGATGGCGATGGTGATGATGGCGACGATAACAGTGACAGTATATGAGCTGGCCAATATAGACATAGCTAACCACACTTATCATTACACCCACACTCAAGCTATAGCTTATATATCCTCCTATTCATGTCTTCTTCCATCTTCATGTCCTCCGTCAGCGAGGCGGTCTCCGCCTCCGTGGCATCCAGCAAGCCCATGGCCGTCTACCTCACTGACGGCTCAACCGCCGCTGAGCAATGGGGCAGTCTGCTCTTTCTCTCTGATCCTGAAATAGCCACTTTGCTTCAGCAGAAGGCAGTGGCGTTGAAACTATACAAGCCGAGCCAGGAATTTGATTTTTTCACTCAAATCTTCCCAAACCCTGTGGTGCCTAGCGTTTACTTCATCAAGACTGGCCAGTTGTTGGATATTGCCGCTGGTGAGATCTCCATTGAGGAATTCAAGCAGAAGTTGAGTAAAATATTTGGTGATAGTGCTGGTGGCGCTATCAATACTGCTACAACTATGCCAAATACTGCTGAAAATACACCTGCTAACAACACTATTCCTCCACAAAGTGAATCAACAACTCCAGTTTTACCTCAGCCAGATGCATCGTCGCCCGCCAACCGGCCGGATGCTTCTAGATCACAATCTTCCGAAAGCAGGCCTCAACTTCCGAAACCTGAATCACCAGCTAAAAAGCATCATTCCAAAAAACCAGAGAAAAAATATGAATCTTTAAGGCAGCAAATTGCTGAAGAGTCTGCGTTGTATTACAAGAAAGAACGATTAAGACAAAAGAAACTAGCCAAACAAGATAAAGAACGTATTCTCAATTTAGTCAAAGCTGATCAAAAGGAAAGGCAGAAGCAAAGGCAGTCTAGCCAAAATCAGAAATCAACTACTACTGATGCAGCAGGCACATCTACATCATCACTAAACGCCACCGGCAATACCTCCCATTCACATCATGGCAAGCACAATCATCCCACTTGCGTGCTTTCCATTAGGTTACTTGATGGATCCCGTGTTATTCACGAATTCAAATCATCAGACAACTTGAATACTGTTCGCGAATGGGTCGACAATAATCGTCTGGATGGTGATCAGCCATATGTCTTTTATGAAGCAGTGATAAGAAAAACCTATACCATTGGTGAAGAAAACACAACTTTGGCAGAATTGGATTTACTTCCTAGATCAGCATTGATATTGAAACCTCAGTCAAATTACACTAGCGCCTACACTACCACAAGCTCAGAAAGTTATATCGGTAAAGCCATCAATGCAGTGTACTCTATTTTTGGTAATTTTGCCACAACCAATAATAACGGCGATGCTCAACCACGAGCACCAGCAGTACCAGCGGCAGCAGCATCGCTGACCAATTTACATAATCTTGATCGTAATTCTCGTGAACCACTGCCAATTGTTGGTCCTGCTACTGATTTTTCCGGTCGTCCATTCCGCCAATATCGTGACAATACCAATCATGATAACACTAGTAGCACCAGCATTGACCAAATCAATAATGCTGGTAATAATAGCAATAGCGGCATCAATGATCGTCAAGGTTCTTCTAGTCCCTTTCTTCGTTCCACCAATGTCTCCACTGATGACTTGAATTCATTTTATAGTTCCAGTTCTCACGTCAACAGTAGCATCACTTCGTTATCAGACTTGAATAATTCTAGATTTAGATCATTTGCTGATAATAGCAAAGATAAGGACAAAAAAGTGACGTATAATGGTAATCAAACTAATTTGGAAGATGATCCTAAAAATAAACATGATTGAGGGGTATAGTAGTCATTTGTGAAGAACATTTCAATGCATGATAAAATATTACTTCTCTGGCAAATATTTCCAAATGTAAGTACGCAAAGTAAAGCATAGTTTACGCCAACCTTTGTATAAATAAAAAAATAAGAGACAAAAAAAAAGCCAATGTTGTATTGTACAATAGGTATCAAAAAGGGGTACTCAAAAGAAACATAATGAAAACGCTACTCTTATAAAAGTAGCGAGACGAAGAAACATATAAATGAAAACAGAGTGCCAAAGAATTATGCAACATTAGCAAAGATATTGAGATTGCTGGATCAGCACCTTGAAAAATGGGGTATTAATGGTATCAACGGGTATTAATGGGTAAAGGTTAATCATAATAAGACAAAAAATGAAATAAATGAATTAGAAAATGTAATTTGAAGAAAGGGTATTAACAATTTCTGTCTGACAGGGGCGTGTGAAAAATGAAGGTGCAATAAAAAAAAATCGGAATAAAACAATGTGGTTTGCACGTCTTTGCCCAAAATATGGGGTTGAAGAAATAGAAAAAGGCAAGATAGTAATAAAGCACAAGAATAATAGAAGCAAAGCAATATATATATATATAGAAAAAAAGGAAAGTAAGAAACAAAAAGAGAGGGGCAATTTGAAATAATTTAAAGTAAAAATTGGTACGGATAAAGTTTCCAGCGAATAAATCAGCAGAATTCAAAAGAATCTGAAAGCGAGCAGCACAAAAATATGGTTACTTTGCTTGATTTTTCAATGTCTTGATGGTATTCCATCTCTCTTTATCATACTCACCAATATAGCCAGATGGCACAGTACTAGCTCCACTATTTTCAGAAAAGATAAAAGAGTCTTCTTCAGTAAGAAAATTTGCTCCAGAATTGAAAGAATGCAGCTGTTCCTGACTATTCATCATCGACTTTTTGGTAGTAGCTGTTGTTGCCGTTGTTGCTGCTGTAGCATTGTGAGAACCTTTGCGAGATCTCATCTCTATCAGCTTTTTATCACCGCCATCACCACCAACAATGACGTTACTGTTATTATTAATCAAGCTTCTGTTCATTAGTTCAGTAACAGCACTATTATCTTTACTGTTATCCAACTTTTGACTAAGCTTGTCGTAATCAGCTTCATGTTGTATCACATCACGAATCAAACTATCGGCATAATTGTCAGCTTCGTTTCCATTGAATCCAAAACCGTTTGTTTGTGTGTTTGCAGCATTGAAAGTCCAAGTCCATGGTTGGCTTATAAAATCCGATGGTTCGAACTTAACTTGGTCTTTGTGAACATTGCCACTACCATTTTTAGCACTGAATAATGGAAGACTTTTCCGGTATCCCAAACTAGCAAATCTTTTATGATGATTGTGACTCTGCTGTTGCTGAGAATCGACGTAATCGACATTATTTGGCTTGCCAAATTCCGGAGTATAAGACGTTGACCGGTTATGAATTTGACTAAGCATTGATTTTAAACTATTGATACTGAAGTTTTTACCGACTTTGCGCTTTGGAGATTCTGACCTGGCTTTGGTGGACGTGGGAGATGGTGGTTGTAACATTGGGGTTGAAGCAGATTCTAACCCAGCATTTGCATTCACATTCAAGTTCAAATTGCCTTGTGCGAAATCCTGGTTCCCGCCAAAGTTGAGCCCATCACTAGCGTTTCCAAAACCTGCGCTCACGGGAAAAATCATATCATCATTGTTCTCACCGTTAGCAAAATGACTATCATGAGCAACTAATTCTTTTTCAAGCTCGAAATTGAAATCGTCATCAAAAACAACGGTCGAACGTTTCGGTTCGTGAAATGTGGTACTTAATCGTTTCAATGGCGATCGACTTCTACCACCGTTTTTTCTCTTTGGGGATGATGGTTCACTATAATTTGACTTTAACAAACTTTTTCTTTTTGCTCCATGAATGTTATTGAGGACATTGATATCTGCTTTGCTATAGCTTAAAAGGGGTACATTTCTTAATGGATTCCGTGGTGTTGAGCTGATTTCAGGTTCTGGCTCAGCAGGCTGGTTGGTGGAGACACTGCTGGTAGTGGAAAATTTCACTGCCGAGTCCTTTTTCGTTGGTGAGTAAGACCTGGAACGATATTTACGTTTGACTGACTTTTTACGGTTTGCTCTATCTTTTTGCTCTTGATCAAAAAAGTTTGCAGACATTGACAAAGCTTTTGGTTCATGTCCAGGGAATCTGAATTTAGTGGAACGGGTTTCAAAATCATCAAATAATGCTGCTGCTTGGACCGTTGCTGGCAGTTGGTCAGCTTGCACAGCTTGCACAGCTTGCACAGCTTGCTGCTCTCCAATGAGTTGCCTTGGATTTTCAAATGTGAAACTATCATCTGCATTATGAGTCTTGGCAGCGTTTATTATCCTTTTGCTACCAATTGTTGCCGGCTCTTGCAAATCCAACAGTTGCAAATCCAGCACTTGCAAATCCAGCACTTGCAAATCCAGCACTTGCAAATCCAGCACATTTTCAACAATATTGGAGACTGGCGAGGGGGTGGTTTGATTACCAAGAGTTATTTCTTGCTCTTCTTCAGGAACCAGTTCCCTTGAATCCTTAATCTTTATCCACTGCTTTGAATTAGCGCTCCACTCTTCCAAAGATATGTGACGAAGTCCCTTTCTATTACCAGACCTAAGATTTCTATCGCTCGTTTTAGCTTCCGCCGGTTTGGTATCTTCGCCAATGCTATTATTGTGCAGCTGAGCTGGAGAGCTAGATACTCTTATTGGAGAAAATTTCCCCGTGGTTGGTGATACGGAGCTTCTGCTGAATGGCCGAAGAGTATTGGTTGGAATTGATGGAATATCTTGTAAATCATTCTCATAAAGTGGATCAAAATTTGAATCCCAGCTCATTGGACTATCGTAAACTACCTCCGATTCAACATTTTTTGGACACTGCTTAGGACTGCTTTGACTTTTTAACGACACATCGTCAGTCAAGGCTGAATCAACACTACTAGTTTTACTTTTCTTGGTGGATTCATTGTGGTGGCGATTTTCTTTGGACCTCACCGACAAAGACATTTGTTGTGAGGTTTTCTTTGCATTGTCATTGCTATTGATATTATTACCAAGCGTCAAACGATAAAGAGTTTCAGATGGTGATGAGCCAATGCTTTCTTGTCTGCCCTTAGTCAAATGTCTAGCTAAATTCAATGGTTTAAGTTCTTGATTTTTATCAAGTCTGCCACCACTATCACCACTAAAAAAGTGAGACTCTGTTGGTGAGTTCACTTGCGAAGGAGGAGGTGAACCAAGAATCGGGACTTTGTTTTTAGGAACACTTGATACCGAGACTCTTAGGCCTTTTTGATTCTTCACTAGTGTTCGTTTATATCTTGCTATATCCTCTTGTTCTATGCTGCTATTGATTCCTGAGTTGTAATCTTTACTATCGCTGTTGTTGTTGCTACTGCTACTGCTGCTGCTGCTGCTGCTGCTGATATGCTGCTGCTGCTGCTGCTGTTCATTTTTGGCATCTAAAGTGTGGTGGGTGATTTTTTGACTACTTGCAGGGCTACTTTTTCTTTTATCGTTGTCAGCTGGTAAAATACTGTTGAAATCCTTGTAGAAATTGTCAAGAAGCAAACCGTTCAAATCCTTGTACTTTTCCTTGTTTGGAGACTTTGAAAACTCTTCAAAAGATCTATCCTCTGGTAAAAGAATGGTGCGCGCAACTGCATTGTTATTTTTCTTGAAAACTGGAGATTCAGCCAAGTTGGCTTTCCTGTCAGGTTCACGGATCGGAGAGAGTTGTTTTTTGCTTGATCTCATACCCAAAGCACTGCGGGATCTAGGTCCAGCAACCAGAGATCTTCTGCTACTTTCACCGGACTTGAAAGAGTTGTCAGATTCTGCTGCTGCCGCGCTGCCATTATTAACCAAGAACGGAACAGCTGTCAAACAGCTGCGAGGAAGGACGTCATCATCATTTTCATAGCTTTTCAGAGTTTTTGAGTTATCACTAAATGCGAAATTGCTCATTGAATGGGCACTCAATGGCGGAGTCATGTTAGCACTGTGCAAAGTCAACCGGTGTTCAGACATTGTAGTTTTCACCAAAGTTTTCCTGATATTATTGTTTTCATCGTAGTATACCTCCGGCTCTTCTATGTTTGACTGGCGGCTGGAACGAGGATCAGTTTTGGGTGCTCCTCCTCCTCCTGCTCCTGCTCCTTGGCTGTTTGCCTGAGTAGCAGCACTGGCGTAATCGGACAAGCTGCTGCTTCTGATATTGTTCTTCGGGGTGGTGAGGTTACTGTTTTTGGTATTGTCTGGTTTATCAGAAGACGCTTTGCTTGCGTCATTGGCAAAATTTGAAAGAAACGAAGTGGTTATCGTTGGTGCATACTCGTGCCTTGTGGTGCCATTGTCGTTTTTCAAATCATTATTGAATGTATACCTAGCGGTATTTGAATCACTGGCAGAAGCTCTTTCATTGGCGAACTGCTCTTTCAAAAAGGAAATAAAAATAGTTGCAATGTCGATTGCTAGTAGGGTGCCTTTCAAAAATTGCGAGACCAATATCAATGGCACGAATGCAAGAATATAAGTATAACTTTTGGCAAAAAAGGCTAAATCATTGTTGTTGTTGTTGCCTGACTGAATGTGGTTGTGTGCTGATTGCAAGGACAAATTAATGATTGAAATTCCAGCACCAAGACTAGCAATGGTGAAAATGAGTATAAAAAAAGTGAAAACGATCAGCCTTGAGTAACTGGAAGCATAAAATGAAGCTTTTCTGGTCTCGATAGTTTTGTCATTGGTAATGGGGCTGGCCGAGAATCTTTTGGTCAAGTTTTTGTATACGGCTTGATAATGGAGCTGGGCAGTGATCCAAAAGGTGTAGGAAAAGAGGAACAAGAATTCGGCCACGAGCAAAACGAGAAACGACGTGTGCAAGTAGTAGTAAGATTTGGAGAAGTTGCAGTCAATGTAGATTGATATTACAATCACAGCTGCTGAAACGAGCAACGTCAACGGTACCAACAAGAGCCTTGATACGTTGACGATATTTTTCCTTTTTGCAGTCATAGTTGATGTGTTAGTTTTGAGCTGCTACTTTTGCATAAAGTATCATAATACAAATGGTTGGGAGGGTTGATTTTGGTTGAGCTGCGATTTTTTGTTTTGGTATGATTTCGGATCACTTCAAAATAGAAGCGAACTTTGTTGTTGATGGAGTTGTTGTTGACAATAATGATGATGATTGGAGCGCAAGCCAGCTTGTGTGATACTGCCGAGTGTCTCTTGACTCCTGATCTTTAAGTGTGTTTCTCCGAGATTGCAAAAATAGAACGAATGACAACAATCTGAAATATGGAGTATAAGCGAGCGTAACGAAAACCCAATAGGTCTCTGGTGGTGAGGTGAGGGTGCAAGCGAATGACAAGTATAAAAACGAATTACAATCTCAGTTTTCGATTACTATGACACAGTTTAAACAAGCCTTCAAAGAGAGTGGCCGCTGCAGAAATTTCAAAGACGCTTCCTGGTTGTGCCCAATTTTACAAATTACCAAAAATCATGAACAACAACAACAACAACAACAACAACAACAACAACAACAACTAACCAAAATATAAAAAGCGATCCTGCCGTGCATTTGGTTTATGCGTCATCTCATCCCTTTGGCGATGCGCAGAAACGCACAAAAACACGCGATGAGGCCCAAAACTGCGTGTTTACTGCCATAAGCGGAAGGCGAGTCTACTCTTTTCTTGCGGTCTTTGCTGCGTTTCCGGTAGTGGTTGTTTCCCCATTGGTCTGGGAAGTGTAGGTAGGTACAATCGTGCCCAAGAATTCGATCTTTAGGCTGGAAGTATGCTGGAAAAGCGGTCATTTGTGTGTGTGTCTTGCTGAAGAGTTTTCCAGACTGAGAACAGTCCATCAGATGTGTTGCACCTTGCAATCGCTTTTTTTTTTTTTTTT
>JXWR01010332.1_pt1 | contig 11823 bp, 7 predicted proteins | sample 315541 | NCBI WGS metagenome assembly JXWR01 (sample SAMN03273951, study PRJNA271842) | soil metagenome | isolation source: rice field ambient CO2 | place: India: CRRI Experimental farm Cuttack,Odisha-753006 | collected 2013-12-17
CGATGGGAAGACTTGTCATCGGGCGCTGATTTATGTTGCCGTTTGAAAGAATCTTCATTCTGAACGTTGTGAATTAACAAGATATCGTGTTCGATTATAGTAATGATAGTATCCGTAGCTAAAATCCTAACATTACTATCCGTCTCCATGTGAAATGCATAATCTAAAACTTTGAATAGACCCTTTCGAACAAGTGTTTTATAGAACTTAGAACGGTCAACCGCATCTAAATTGATTGACATTTGAACACACTGTTGCAACAATCTAATCCCGTCTTTTCGTTTTTGTACAAACTTCTCCTTCTCTGAAGAGCTTTCTGGAAGGGTTTTGGTATCATAAAGCTCTATTAGTCTGTCCAAAAACGTCCCTACTTGAAGAAAGTCGATTATACACGTTTCCAGGTCCATGACAATTTCCGAGATTAAGTTGAAATTATGATCGTCTAAAAATCGTACTAATACCACGTCTTTTAAGAACTGTAAGCGAAAACATTTTTTCATTATTATTTTTAAGTCCTCATTTTCCAATGGAATAACCTCTTTGAAATTGGGACCTTTTGATCCTAAATATTTCCTATGATTTGCCTTTGATGTAGGGTATTCAGTATCGTATTCTAAAATCCCAACTATTCCCATAATCCTATCGTCCTCCACCATTGACTCCAATATGTCTCTTTGATTGTAAAGTACCAAAGTTTTGATGATGTTACTTAGCAAAAATAAATCCTTCGGTATCTTTTCTTCTTCTGCTTTGTGGAAATGAGAAATCAGTGTATCAATGTAATTTGACTGGAGGATAAACTCAATGGTTTCGTTTTTCAAAAAATCGAAAGAAGTATTTTCATTCAAAATCTTTAGAGCTTCTAGTAAAGTTTGACTATTCTGTTGCTGGTCGTTGGAGGGCAAGGTCACAGGGCCCGTTATAATGTCGTGAACAGACCCGAGTCCGTTGTCGCTGGATTTTACGGTGACTAAAGAAATATTTGACTCTATGTTCCTTTGGACGTGAACAATGAATTCACATAAGGTGTCACATCCCATACTTTCTTCAAAACTCAAGGCTATATCTTTCCCCCCTAAATCCTTCCAAACAATAAGCGTTTCCTCCTGCCGTTGATATTCAATATTTCCTTCTAGTTTGGATTTTAGTAAAGTTTCAGTTGGGGAGTCTTCATCTGAGACAACAAGATATGCGAACTTACCTTCGTCCACCTCCCCTATACAAAACCCTGTACCTGTGTCTTTCCATTCGTTGTTCTCTAAAATGTAAACCTTTACTCTTTTGGGTTCAGTATTAACCGAAACGGCTTGTTCAGTATCCTCATCCATCGGGGTCGGAGATGTAGTAGGTGTACCCGGTAATGACATTACTCTTACTATACGTAAATCCTAAACTTTTCAGTTAGAATTTCTGTTTCAAACACAGACCAAAAAAAATACTGTTTTCTACCGGTTTAATATGGAACAAATGAGTTTCGATGAATTATAGTACCAGTTCAGTACACTCTTCTTTATTTTTTTTTTTTTTCAGTATGCGCGGGTTTTGAAAGCACTAGGTCTTTTAGATTTTACGTCAAAGGAGGCCGAGAAAATATTGTTAACTATGCCACTGATGCAAGCAATCTCTATTGTGCAATTCTAGTTATATCTACCTTGCAATTGCCCTTTAGAAAGTATTGGTCTTCTTTCTTTTGTTTCTTCTTCGGATGAAACACCAAAGGAAAAAAAAAAAAGACAGATAGAAAAAGAAAAGATGGCGCGTCAGAAAAAGAAACGACGGTTTTATCATCTTAAAAGAGAATCATGATGGCTATTTGTTCACAAAATAAGGGATTATATAAAAATTATGTATGGTAGTGGCATTATAGATTTGGGCTATCAGAGTTTCAATATTTGGTCTGTGGATTCATATCCAAATGGCTCAAAGCCGAATTTATTGGCGAAATCTCGAGGAATGAATCTTCCCCCCACGTAATGAGTTGTTTGATTCTCCCTTATGTGAGAGCTGCATGGCTTGGGGACAGTCAGAGATACAAGAACAGCAGGATTAATTGAGGGCTGAGAGATCGGACCTTTGTCAACGTCCCAACCTGTGGGGACGTCCACCGAAACAATCGGGATAATGTTTTGCACTTTGCACAGTTCTTCGACAATGCCCTTGAATGGCTCTCTCATGGGAGGCTTGAAACTAAAACCAAATATTGCATCTACAATGCATAAGGTCTTTTCCGGCTTCAAATATTCCAGCCAGTTTCCCTCATCTTGAGACAGGACAGGAACTTTGAAAAAATTCAATTGGTGAACCAGCTGTTTGTAGAATTCAGTGCGCTCGCTTCTCTTGGGGTAGAAAACAACAGGGTTGTAACCAAAAAGCTTCAAATGTCTTGCGCACACGAGGCCATCCCCGCCATTGTTACCTGGCCCAGCAATAACAAATACATGTTTGCCCTTTTCCGTTTCTGTCTTGCCTCTCAGTGGAAACTGGCGACATACAGCCTGCGCGACACTAAACCCAGCTAACTCCATTAGCTGTTGTAGAGTGAATCCGATTTGAGGACCCATCAATTCTTTGTCGATTTCAGCTGCAAGCTTTGATGAAACAACTTTCAACGTAGACATTTTTACCTTACAATTATTTCTCTTTAATACCTGAGATTGGTGTGTTGAAATGAAAATATGTGTTGGCCCAGCAACAGACAATAGTATAAGCAAGGATCCTGGTCGTTTGATATTCTTCTTGAGTTTTTTTCTTATATATGAACGTATGTGTATATATTCACCATCCCTATTGTCTCCACCCCTTGTTCGCTCGTAGCGACGGAAACAATCAAATAAGAGGACCCACGGTAAAAGTAGCGTAAATTTTACGGTTCTGCTGCAAAATAAAGAAACCCATTTTGTATCCTTTACATCAGGAATAACGTAAAAAGAATTATCATTAGTTCGTAGTTATATAATAACGTCTGTTCATTATAAAAGAGTACAAGAAACAGTAAGATAGTAAACGTCACTGTTAAATAGTTAATTATACCGCCAATCTACACCAGAAAATTAAAAGAGAAAGCAATATATGTTAAACATTATTATCGTGTCATCTTTGTAAATCCCTTAACATACTTCTAACACAACCCATGTCTTCAATTAACATTTTCCTTAACCACTGCGTCTCTTGGCGCTGTAATTCCAATTCTCTTTCTAATTGCACAATTCTTTGGCCTTTTTCAGAAATGATTGCGTCATAAGCTTCTTTCAATGGGCGTATCACGGCTTCTGTATCTATAGGTCCCATGCTGTTTGAAGGATTTAAATCAACTTTCATTTGGGTGTTATTCGCGTTTAAATTAGTGTCCGGACCATCATTTATTAACGCACCCTCTGCTGCAGTTGTCATCGGCCTCTGCCTCTTACTCGTATTTGTCAGTTGCAAAAGTTCTTCCACCGCTTCGTCATCCAGCGTATTAACATCTAACGATCCCAGTGACCTTCGTTTCCACGAATGGGACCCATTATTGGACATTGTATTATAGCCCATGGTATTACTGGAAGCATTGGGGTTCAGATCTGCATGACTCAAACCAAATTCAAATCCTCCTGAGCCAGGACTGGTTGGCTGTGTATAATATCCTGTCAACGAACGAGAATTGACATCTTGTGATAGCGTTTGCAGTCGTTTTTGTAACTGTTGAGACAATGATGGATCAAAAAGCATATTGGTACCTGGGTTGCTTATTGTTGTATTACTGAATGCACTCGTATCTGTAATGCCGTTTCTCTCTTTATTACTATTTTTATTGTTTTTCCCATTTTTAGCATTTTTAGCCACCCTGGTGCCTCTTTTTTTCGTTCGGTTGTTTGGCATGTTTTTATTTCCATAGTTCTTAATATTACTCCCATTTCCAATATTACCATTGTTCCCATTATTGTTCCCGTTGTTTATTCCCTGTAAATCTGATGGGGAGCCTTTAGTTGATGTATTTAAGGAGTTTCCCTTCCTGCGTCCTTGAGTTAGAATTTGGCCGGTCTGAGGATCGAATACTGTAAATATGCTCATTGAGACTAATCGCCACAATTCATCGTTTTCTAATTCTGAGTCTGTCTTTATTTGCCAAAGCCTTCCATCCAACCGGCGGAAGTATTTTGCGTAAGGACTTGCGTCAAAACTCAGCTCTAGTTCCTTAATCATCTGTTGAAATCTTTGATATAGTTCGATTGCCGATTTTGGTGATGTTGATCTATCGTCAATTGACCCAGATGATAGTGTAGCGTTATATAGTTTTGATATTTTGGCGAAAAGTTGAGAATATTGCGCTTGCGTATATATTCCATTTGAGGTGGCACTAGAGCTCGCATTATTACCAGTAGTGGCAGGATTGCTTGCATTGCTAATGGCTGAGGTAGAACTTGAATTACCATTCGGCGTACCATTAGCGCTATCTGAGTTGGTTTTCGTCAGAGCATTACTACCAGTGCTAGTTATAATCTCATCGATGTTAGGTGTGCTATCAGACCCCATCAACCCTGTTGGATTAGCTATCCCTGTTCCAACCGCCCCGTTAACCATACCTGAGGGCGTGTTCGTTGTCGTCTGTGGCGAGTTTGTAACACTCTGCAAGGAAGCACCACTAATGACAGACTCGTTAGACAGTAAATTATAAGCTCTGATTATGAATACATCTAACTTAGTTTGGTGATGCATTATGTGAGTGTAACTTTTCGTCAAATACTCTTTGTGTTCTCAGGTTCCTTTTTGGTTTCTTGGTTGTTTTCCCATTCAGTCTAGGCGTAAGAATGTGAAGAAAGTCAAATACAGACCGCAAGCACCTTATGGATGCGTTAATGATTATTATGTCTAACGGACAACTATCGCAGAAGTCGCGGTACTTGAAGGAGAAAAGTCGTGAAAATTTTATTTTGGACAAATTGTCTAAGAAAAATAAGAAATATGACGTTATTACCCGTATTGAGATTCCATTGAAAGACATTCATAAAATTGATCAGTTCGGTCATAAACAAAGTAGAACTTCGAAATATCAAATATGTTCTTGCCACTGGTAGCCCATATTTTTTTAATCTGCTCTTGTAGCATAGGGTTGAAAATATTACATTGAAGTCGATACCGATATATACTTCTATAAAAATGAGTTCTGGAATAAAAGTAAGGCTAATACATATATATAGTGGGAGAATATCCAAAGGCAGAGTTTTTTAAACAAGGAAAGAATAAAAGTTGGCAGCATAAAAAAAAGATATTCTCTCTTCAAAACATTTGTCGGATATGACCTCACCTAAGCACTTGGTGCTTTGATGACAATAATCACACTAAAGAGCGATATTCGATAGTGAGACTTTTCCCTCTCAATCTTATTCACATTAGCGCAAGCAAAATGGAATGAATGGCACATTAAAATTGAAAATAAAAGTTCTTGTTGTTGTAGAAGCGGTATAGGAGTTCGCAAAATGGTAGTTAAGAAAAAAGATGGCGGGTTTAATTCATAGTACAATTCAAATGTTAGACAGAAAAAGAAAAAATTTCTGTTATATGCACGTTGTAATGTAATAGTAAAAAGATAATTTAACGTAATTGAAGAGATAAAGTATTATCGATGTTATTCTTATTATTAGTCGGTTTAGAAAATATTATTATAACAAATAATAAAAGAAAAAGAAAAAATGCGACAGAAAATATTATTCTTATTATAGTGGGGGAAAGATGAAAAGCAATGCATATAATGTGATACATGCAAGGAAATCAGGTTTTTGCGGAACCATTTTTTTAGTTTTTTATATGACCAACATTAGAATTGTAACTGGAAAGCATATTTACATTAGGATTTGGGTTACCACTGCCTCCTCTTCTGCTGTTTGGGCCCCTAACACCCAGTGGGTTTTTTGAAAAGCTTAATCTGATACCTCCCTTACTGCTCACAGTGGAGCGAGGTAACTGTCTACCATACAATTCAGCTAACGCTCTGGTTGCAAAACTGACATCATCGAATTCAACGAAGCACATCGGTCCGTGACTATGACCATTAGATGTGGTATTCTTATTCCTGAATGATAGTCTTCTGAAGCCTTCTTGACCAGAAAATAGCTGTCTTAGTTCTTGCTCAGTAGCGTCGGAGGGTAAATTCCCAACATAAAGGGTATTACAAGGTGGATTTTGATCAGCAGGGTTGGCAGGAGGTGGAATTCTGGCTAGTAGTGACAAATCAGCCTGAGAAATCGAGGCAGATCCAGTAATATTTGAGGATAATGAGGTAGTAGAGTTATTCTTGTGTGAATTTCTACTTGAACTTAATCTTGCGGGCGGTACTTTTTGAGGAGTGTTACTTTGATTCACAGGATACATATGCTCTGGTTGGGGTTGTTGCATAAATCTGTTCTGTTTTTGAGGTGTAATGTTCATATCAGAGGTGTTTACCATATTTGAGATGTGCTGCGATTGAGAAGACATTAAACCGTATGGAGGCAATGAATTTGAAGAGGTTAGGGAAGTGTTAATCGTGTTACCAATTTGCATCATTGGTTGTTGCGAGCTGGCAGAGAGTGCCTGGTTAGCACCAGTATTGCTGGCTCCATTGTTGGAGCTGGCGTTTGCATTGGCACTGGTGTTGCTATTCGTAGGTGCAATGGCTGTCGATGCTGCAGAGGGTAAAAAGAACGAAGAACCATGTTGGGATGCAGAAGTATTTCCCCATTCTAAAGTTGGCGTAGAAGGTTGGGGAGTGCTCATGTAACCGTTGATGCTGGAAGGTATACCGCTTGTGCCCCATATCTTTTCATTAATTTCAGTGTTATCTCTCAAAAGGAAAGATTTGCCAATATCAGATGTTTGAATTGTTGATTCCACAGACAAATCTTGATGTGAATGGTTAGAATGTAACCCAATAACCTGGCCTTGAGAAGATAACGGTATTGAAGAATTCACTTGTTGTTGATTACATTGTTGTGGTGAATGTTTTTGCGTAGAGTGTTGTTGTGGCTGTTGTGGCTGTTGCTGCTGCTGTTGAGATTGCTGTTGGCTTAAAGGAGAATCATTGGAAAATGGATCGCTGAATGAAAACCTGGATCTTTGTGATAACAGACTTGGCCTTTTCATTCCCGAGTTCGATTTATTCAATCTTGAGGTGTCATTGAAAATGGCAGATGATGGGAATGAAACCAAGTTTTTTGTTGTGTCATCTATTATTTCAACGGTTGTTTTATTGGGAAAACTGGGTCCAAAGAGTTCATTTTTCGAATTCAAAATAACGGCATAATTAATAGCTAGATTCAATAACTCAAATCTGGCAATGATAAAAATATCATTCTCGTCTTCTAATGAGGCAGAAGTGATGCTTGATGAAGAGTTTTTTTTCTGTAATTCTATACTTTTCACACCTTCAGCAAGAGCGAAGATTGCATAGCATTCTCTGAGAGTAATATCCTTGGGTACATTTGACAATTTTAGGCTGTAGCTCCCCTTAATGTTGTTATCGTGATTGCTAATGTTGCTGCTTGCAATGTCTTGGGGCATACTTCCAAGGGCAAGTGTGTTTAGCATAGAAGATATCGCTAAGGGTGAGTTTGTGTCATTCAAATACAACTCCCCACTTGCGCTTCCTCTACCCGACGCTTCGTGGGGATGAGAAGTAGTGTTCAGATTCAAACTGGAACGATGACTGGGAGAAATGTTGTGTGTGTTGGTGGTACTAGACACAACGTTGTCGCTACTGGACGCAAATGACCCTGTTTGGTCAAAATAAACTGAACTTTGCATGCTAAGAGATACAGGTTTTTCCCTCTGAAATATTGATCGATAAAGGCTGCTCTAGGTAAGTGACGCTTACAAATATTTGCAACTCACAGAAAAGTGATGACAAAGACTTTTAACTTGAAATGATATGATCAGTTGAGAAAAAGCTGGTGAAGCAAATGAAAAATACGGGAAGAAAACAGGAACAGAAGGTTTTCAAAGTACACGACTTATTTTCTCTTTAATGCTAATTGATTGAATAAAGAGAAGACAGAAAGGAAACTGACACGTAAAATATGTGGACGGAATAAACAACTGTGCGTGAGCAGCGTTTCAAAAGCCTTTTCTTTTTGGAGGTCTGTGCTTGTTTAAAGAAGGCAATTCAATCAGGTGGTTATACTTGTCTATTCCGGCTTACTTGGTCGTGTTTGTTTTTTCTTTTGACCTCTCATGTCCGAAAAGGTCCAAAACAACGAGAAAAAAAAGCAGCAATCAGTTACCCCATTTAAAGCGGGTAACAATAACGATTGTTCTAAAGAGAGCAGATATCCAATAGTTGTGAATATGAAGAAGGATGGCGATAGAATCAGCGCGAAGCAGTCTAAAGAAGTTCCTTTCCTTTCCTTTCCTTTCCTTTCCTTTTATTTTGCTAATAGTATTTGATATAAAGATGAAAATTTTTAAGAAGTTTATAAATTTTTTAAATTAGAAAAGCTAAATAGCAGCTTGATCGCAACAAGTGGGGAATTCTGACCAGCGCGACGCTTGTTGCATGGTTATTCCTGCGTCTGGGACTGGTCTTTCATCCATACACAATCTTTCAAGCCCGATGGTGACATTTTTGACCTTGTTTGAGTATTCCATCTCTTGCTGCAGTAGCTTTTTACCTCTCTCATGCAGACCATTAGATGATGCAGATATGTTAAGATCTTCGGTAATTAGCGCTACTGAATTGAAGGAGGGTATGTCGTTGTAGTTGATATTATATTTGGGATCAGGAACTGATGAGACCGTAGTCGCATTACTGGTCGTGCTGCAGTTTGACCAGCGTCGTTCCCAGGAGGTGAACTCCATGTCTTGAAGGACAAACTGACTATCTTTCGAGACGTCGAGGACGTTATCATTGAAAAGTTCCGTGAGTTGGACATTAAGAGGACTAGATGTTTGAATAGCCTGATCTATCATGATCTTGGACACGGTTTGATGGTCTATGTCAAAATCTAGTCCAGTCTGTGGTTTAGGTTTACCATTTTCAGCTGCTGTGTTCTGATTAATGGCTTCTGAATTCGGTTCTTTGAAACGAAATTCTTTTGCCAGTGATAATTTTTTCTGTTCTTTTAGCCTTTTGTCTTCTCTTTTGTAGTTTTCTTTTTCTACTTCTTTTGGCTTCTCTCTATCTTTTCTACTTGTATTTTTTTTTTTGTTTTTAGCCATTTTCTCCAAGAACTTTTTCCTTTCTTCACCAAAAGCTCTCATTTTATCCTTTTCCCTCTTAGTATCTATTTGATCATTTCCACCTTTTGATTTATTTTTCGTTACTTGTCGATCTTTTGGTAGTTTCACTTCGTACTTTTTGTAACCGATGATTTGATCTACTTTATTCATCATAACAGTAATTTATTATGTTTTTGATTTTTACTATACTGATTAAGGTAGAAAATGGGACGATCTTGCTTTTTGTGTCCTTTCATTCAAGCACTGTTATTTATACGGTCAACTGCAGCCGGGCATAATTTCGGCGGCTATTCATATTGTCATCCCCGCACTCCTTCTTTGACAGCACGCAAGCACATGGAGGCTGATAATGGCCTCCCATATTGTAATAGAATATATTTATGCAATAAAGAGAACGCAATAGCTGCATTTAACCAATAAAAAAATCGTTATGACAATAATATGTAGACAAGGATATAAAAGTATAAGGTTGGTTGTAAATAAAAACTGTAGGAAAAACAAAAACTACTTATGCAAGACCTTATTCTCAGGGTGCGAAATACTATGATCAGTAGCGTTTAGAACGTTAGCCGAAGGATTAGTCTCATCCATAATTTGGTTTCTTGGGACATTGTGCCGATCACCCACACCGTAGGCGTAGGTTTCCTTTTCCTCAGTTTCCTGATTGAATGATGGAATACTTGCGGGATATCCCTGCACTTTAGTGGTGTAAGAAGAAGCAGAGACGCCGCTATTTTCTTCTCTCATCATTTTCTCATTGTACCTGTCTGAGGAAGCCGTTTGGGGGTCCATCATGTCTTGGTTGTTATTATCGGCACGGCGAGAAGAAACGCTGTTCCACGCGTCGATGTGATGAGGTTGACTTTGAGGTGAACCTGCACCGGGAACATGTTGGTCGATAGGCCCATTGAAGTGCGGATCAGAGGTGTCTTGACAACCAATCGGCACGTTCTTGCTGTTCATTCTTGCCTCGGTCATTTTACTACTATCAAAATTGGCTAGCGTAGACCTAGCGTTTTTGTTATAGTCACTGACCACTCTATTTGTGACTTTGCCACATCCCGGGATACCGATGCTACCGGCACCGGTGTTTAAAGTAGGGCCTGGGCATTCAGTTGGTAAAATTCCAGAGCGCTGCTGTTCGTGAGATGAAGAGTGTCCGTCACGATGAGGATATTTGAGGTCGCTTGCCCTGCCACACCCTGGAACGCTGTACGTTTTATCCTTTGCCTGGTTCATATTGAGAGCATCATCACTTGCATATGCTTGAGCAGATTGGCCCAAACCCAGCATCCTGTCATAAGATTTGTCAGTATGGTAGCCGAAGCCGTGCTGTGTAGCAGAAGACTCTTGGTTTGTGTCTAATTCATTGCTGTCGAAATAGTGAAAAGAAAAGAAAAGGAGTTAGTAAGATGTGTATGATACATTAAAAGGAAGTTAAAATACGATTTCTTTTTATTAGATGGTATCATTACATTGTTTGACGTATAGTATTAGTATTATTAGAGGTTGAGAATTAAAGATATTATAATTAGGGAAACATAAAAGATTAGTGGAATATCGGTGCAAAATATTAGTAATAAATAAAATTGGTGTCAACAGAGAATAGGAGAAGGATAATCGCTGCAATTAGGTTTGTTATCATTTGTAATCTTAGCTTTAATAATAAGGGGAAAAAAAAAGCCTCCTTTGCACCCTATGATACAACAGGAACATTCTGTTCAGTATAGACGCGTTCCTCTTGAACCCGGTCTGGTTCATCGCCTGCGCTAGTCACAGTTCTCTTTTTCGTTCTCAATTTCTTGAAGAACCTATGGTTCTGGTGGGATTGAGATTGTTGGACCTCAGTTACAGGCACCGAGGAAGGTATTCCTCCATTTGTTGGAACTGGGGTTGGAGTTTGTGAGTCCACTGTCTTGGTAGAAGCGAAACTGCGGTCATAAATGTACTCGTTTCTTTGATGAGTAGCCACCATGATAGTACAGCAAATGGCGTTTACAATTAACAAAAATACTGTGGTCCAAATAAGCCCAAAATTCTTGGGACCTAGTCTAGCATCACGATTCTCATGGTGAAATGCCTTTACTGCCTTAGCGTAACATCCTGTGTACAGACAAGCGGATAGGGTTATGAAGAAAAGCGTGATCCAGCTCATTGCAGTTGCCAGAGCGGCGGTACGTCTATTGTATCTGATTAAACTGGCAATAACCGAAACTAACGTGATTAACAAAAAGAAAAGCCCGATTAGAAGCATTGCCCAGCCCACTCTTGAAAGATAATAGTAGGCATTTCTGTTGTTTAAAAAAGTTGAGGGCATGAGGGGGGAACTGCCAAAGTTGTCCCTTGGTGAAAACGGCTGAGCTGCCATCTTAGAAGAGCAGTTGACTGCTATTCCGCGGCTTTCCCAGCCGCACCAGTTATAATTGTACCATCTGGTTACGGAGGGCGCCGAGTTAAAGCCCGAAGTGGATGCCTGGAACCAATAAAAATTCTTCAACACTCCTGTGGTCCTGCCACCTGCTAGTATCAGAACTTTGTTTGGAGAAATCACTAGAATTCAAAATCATTGTATGTCTGTCTTATCCCATGCGATGGATGTTGGTGCTTTAACTCCGTTCTTGTGGGGGTTCGAAG
>JXWR01009046.1_pt1 | contig 11805 bp, 6 predicted proteins | sample 315541 | NCBI WGS metagenome assembly JXWR01 (sample SAMN03273951, study PRJNA271842) | soil metagenome | isolation source: rice field ambient CO2 | place: India: CRRI Experimental farm Cuttack,Odisha-753006 | collected 2013-12-17
TTATTTTATTCTTTTTTTTTTCATAATGTAACACATCTTCTGTTTTGCAGCGCCTTGCTCCGCAGTGTGTCATAGAGGAGAAGTTTATCAATCATTAAATACATTATTTCAAAATAACAAAGCAGATGAAAAAGATTGGCAAAGTATTTGATTCTTTTCAAATTTGTACAAAAAATAGTTGCAAAAGAAAAAACAGCAAGCCATTATTTTCCTTTCCTCATTAGAAGATAATTATATTTATCCATATGTTAAAGTCTTACAAGCAGCTGTGCTATCGAAAAGATACAAAACATTGATCAATTAATTCTTAGTTTGGTTGAATCCATAAGCTGTAAGCTGCTTTTTATCCTGTTGCTATTAACTTGATACGCAATTAGTATACACCTCATATTATTATATTTACAATGCTTAATTTCAATACAAGCGCAAATAAAGTTGCCGGCAGTTTTGAAAATTTTTGCATGGAAGCTCACTGTTTAAGACACCTGTGAGCTATTAATCGCGATCACTCCTGTGCAGCCTTGATTTGTTTTTAGTTGTTGCCTATTCTGTATGGTGTTCAAGCTAAAGTTGAAGTCTATAGTTTTAGTAGATTTCTTTCTATTTTAGTATTAATGATTGGCGGTTGACAACTAAGACAACAGTTCCTGCGCCTGCCTTAGTGCGAAAAAATTGATAACAGTGATGTAGGCTTTAATTCAATTAGCAAAAATAAACAAATAAACAAAAAAAAATTGGCAAAGACTAAGCAAATTTAAAGCTATTTTGAATACGGGGCCTGATATTTGAGAAGGCACTCGAACTAGCAGTAGAAAGTCACGTCTGTACAGTTTTGAGTACTCACAGCCACTCAAGTGAATGAAAAGGCCACGAGAGAAAATCTTATGACATCCTATTGACACATTGTGCTTAAGCAAAAAATAAATAATAACAGATATTCACCGGGTTTTGCAGGTCGCAAAGTGTCACGTAAATGGAAGCTGTGTACATTAACTAAAATCAAACTGAACAAGAGAAAACCAATTGTGTCAATCACATCAACACTGGGCAATAACATCTGAGCGTCTCGGTCAAAGTAGCTTCTTCTTTATTATTGAGTACATGTAGTTCTGGTAAGTGTTGTTTGCGCAGTAAACACTAGAACTAAAGTTCTAGATATGAGTCTCGATATGCAACTACATCTTTATATTCTGTATGCCCGAAGTTGTCTACTGGTATCATAACCGGTCAATTCATCATTACTGTCACTAAAAAAGTTTTAATCGTCACTGGTCATTTTGACCTGTGAAGCATACACTAATTTTACATTACCAGGAACACTTAATTGCATAAATAAGCCTGGGAATTTTGAACAACGAAGTTCGATTTGGCTTCGCCGCTGGCTTATTTCATTTGGCCTCAAGCAAACCTCGATTGGTGGCAATTGCATCTGTTCAAAAAAGTTTGTGAGTGTAAATTTGATGTATTTTGCTTTCCAACATGATAGGTGGTAGTCCATATGAGGGAAACCACGGGTATCTGTGTCTGCATTCTTTCTCCTAATACTTTTGTAAACAACCGCCTCTGTTTAATTGTCTACGCCGGCAAAGAATACATTCTTTGGGGAACTGTACCTCAACGAAGCGATCCATCAAACAGATTTGCAAAATAGTTGAGCGCGGTAATCTTTGGATCTCACTAATACAAAATGTAATTTTGCCGTTCCTTGTTCAAAACTGTGAAAACCAAATATTATTTGTTACCTCAGCCATTCTTGAGGTCTCGGTCCTTAAAAAACCGTCTCGTAACTTCCATTTCTGCTTATAATGCACAATCCTGCATGCTCCAGTATGTTAATAAATTTGTGTTATTTGCAAGAGCCACGGACAGCTGGCGAGCGAGCAATAATCTCACTTGTGGACGGAGTACTATGCAGTTGCAGCAGCTGCATTCACCACAGACCTTCAACACTGCACTGCTAAAGCGCATATTAATACATATACTGGTGTATCAATGCATATTTGTGCTGCAGTGGCATATGCAATACGCCACATACTGCGCAACATCAAGCAAGAGAAGCACAAGTACAGCTGAAAATCTGTAGGCTCGGGTAGTAAACAATCGTGAGCTACTGTACTAGCGTATCATAGCTGGGGGCATATCAAAGTGTATTTAGCTCCACTTTTCAACTACAACACAATTAATTCTGTTCAATAGCTCGCCTCTTGATTTGACTTGATAATTTATGTTGAAAGTTTTCTGGCGATAATAGCAGTAATTGAGCTACCAGGTTACATGTAGATTTGTTTTCGCTGCGATATTTTCTTTTTCACTTCACTCTTGCTGTTTTTTTTCCTCTTCTAATAAAGCTTTGTCAAGCATAAAATTTTCAACTACATTGTTGAATGAATTAAATCACAGTTACAACAGCAGAAGAGAAAACGATTAAAGCACACTGCAATTACGAGTTTCCAATGCCGCTGACAGTATGTTAATATACTGTTTAAGACAACAGAATAAGACGTTCATTTGCTATTTTTTCAACCAACATAACCCACGTTTGGCAGATTGTCTGAGACAACAGAGCAACTAGACAGTGGGGCAACATTAAATTTCTGTTGTGTTCAGAAACAATTCGCGCATTTTTTGCTGAAGTCCCCTACCCTAGTAAAGTATGTCTACATACTACACTTCAAAAGTCCACTGTAAGGCGGATACCATCTCATTCAAATAGAATTGGGTCCTGTAATGGAGAACTATAGGTAGGAAACATTTGAAATTAGCTGAAAATTTAAATTTAGAGATAAAAAGCTACTCAAAATGTTTTTCAAATATAAGTACACCTTTGTCATTTACGAAATAAAGCTGCAAAATTTAAAGAAGGTATTCAAATATGAGAGGTTATTAAAAACAGAAAAAAAAAAACTGTGGTTGAGATGTTATTCGTATATGTGCTTAATATGTGTGTGAAATTGGATAGTTCAACTATTAGTATACAATATAATCAACTCTCAAATAACCTTTTCCAGTATTCATGGTTACATATCAGTGGATTAGCTTTAAAACGATTAACCCGCTCCATTTACGAAAACACCAAGCATAAGGAATACTGTAAACATATTTTGACTTCGCTTCATTAAACAGATTCCTTCCTTCATGATATTTGCCTTTTTAAATTTGCCTTTTAAGGATTGAGGTCGTAAATATGCGAGACTACATTTTTGGATTTTGAAAAATAAAAGTATGAAACAATAATGGAAAACGCTCGCAATTAAACATTTACATCTCTAGAAGTAATAAGCTGAAAAATTCCTTTTTATTAAACCTCGTATTTCTACAAAAGTCTATTTGGTAATTACAATCAGGTATCGGTAATGACGATGTCCACGACTGTTTTGCTTTACAGGCTTGGTACCGAGCAAAAAAGAAAGAAATGGAAAGTGTCTTGATTAGACGCTTCTAGCTTTAGGTCCGGTTTCCAGACTGGCCCTGGTGCAGTCATGCTGTTGCGGTTTAAGACATCCTAAGCAGCCCGAAATGAGTTGTTTTTGAAAAAAATGTAGCACATATTGAGATTATGATCTGGTTTATAATAATTCTCTAAAATTTAACCCCCCCCCATTCAGAAAACTCTTCAATTTTTTAAATTGCTTTTGAGAGAAAGAAAGGCTGCAAAGCTGCTCTATGTACCGCTCTAAGTTTAGGAAGAATGTCACAAAACTCCATACAATAGCCATATATGGAAGGAATACAGATTGCGCTAATCATTACGCGGAGTGGGTGAGAGCTGTTCCCGGCGACGTAGCTACCCACATTTGTAAATCAATACATAAGTTGCTATTGTATTTACTAAAGTGTAATCGATACAAACATTTAAGTCATCACATATACACACATGTCATTGCGTTAATAGAGAGCGCTATATATGCAGATCTATAGATATATTATTGTTTATTATTAATTGTCAATTGACGTTTAATAGTAGTCTCTCGATGCAATTTTAGGCACTAAGCATGACGACACATCAATATGCACCCACAATATTCAGCTGCATCTGGCATCTGTAAGGACAAGAATACTAAACTTTAAAGCATTTCTGTCTTGCTGCGTTAAAGCGTCAGATCATCGTTGAAAAAGTGAATTCACTCTTAGTATGTGAAAAAAATTGTTTGAAAAAGCCGGTTGCCATAACATGGCAGTTAACTAGTGATTTTGAGCATAGTTTGGCTGGTCCAGCCCAGATCTCTGAAATGAAACGAAAAAACTGCAGTAGCAAGTGATCTGTCTATATTTTAGCTTTACGTTGAAACTTTAGATATGTTTTGCCCCTAAAGAAGCATTAAAACCAGTAAATTTAGCACTCAAGTTAACTATACAAAAACAAGCGACTCTTTTGTAATGTGTGTACTTGAATTCTCCTTATTTATTGCTAGATCCGTGATGTGATTGTTGTGGAATGGCAAAGTGATCTTCTTTTCCATTAGGAAGAGAAGAAAAAAGCTTAAATTGATACTGGTGAGTGTTGTGTTGTATTCAGTAAGATTCAATTCTTTGACAGCTACTTTCATATATAATGCCGCATCATATTAGCAATAAACGGTAGTGCCTAAAAGAATAACTAGAGAGACCTGTTAGCTACTTTGGCTACGCTCCCCCTTGCTACTAATCAATTTATGTCTAATATTAGTTTGCAAAAAGTCTATATACTAATAGGAAAAGTAGCCACTTGACTTATTCTAAAATAAAAAAAAAATAAAATGAAGTGGTGCTTCTTTCCTTAGTATTTTAAACATAAACTAAGAAGAATTCCATTACTCGTAGCAATTTAAATTGTTAAAGGCCAGCAAAATATAAATAACCGTTATAATTTGGTAAACCATCACCAGTTTGTACATTCTTGACATAAACAGACCTTAGCTAAATTTATATACATCAATATGGATAACAATAGGAGGTCTCTAGCGAAGAGTTTAAACTTCTGCTTAATATTGTCGTAAAAAAGTACACACATATGCTAGTTTTCTAACGAGTTAGTTCATTTGTTTTTGAAGACATTCAATGTCTACATCAAACGTTTGCAAAAAGAAATAAAAACATGAAATAAGAAACTGGCTATATTGAAGCAGTTTTTAAACAAAAGAATTTATTATTAAATAAATTAGTTTCACAACTTCATTGCTTACATCAAATTATATTACAGTAATGTTTTTTTAAGTGTAATTTTTGGAAACTATGGCATAGTTATTACACGTCTGTAACACATTGGTTAAATAAATTTACTACTAACCATTTAAGTTTGCCCTTTGAAAAAGATAGCTAACAAATTGCTAAGAAAAAACTCAAAGACTACGCGTACCCGCGGCGTATATTTAATCTGTACAGCCTTACGAGAGAAGAGAAAGCCGCGCGAGAAAAAAAAGATCTTAATATGGTTTTTGAATTTAGCAATTTAGGATGTTACAATCAGAAATCCAACCTTATTTTATACGCTATGTTTTTCCCAATCTAGATTTTTTCGAGAACATTCACACACCTATAGTGTCAGCTGGGAGGTTTTAGAGATTGATAAATATTGCTTTTAATTGTCCACTGCACGATGCTGCATGCTTCTTCTTATATACAAAATATGACATGAACATGCATCAATCGCATTGCTGTATCTTTTTGACAAGGTTTGGTATTGTCTTGGGAACTCCTATTCTCAATACCACGAGGTGTATATTTCTGTAAAGCCAGAAGTATTTTCTCAAGTCTTTTCAGCGCCTTAGTATTTTAATTCAGTTAAAATTTTATATCAACATTAAAGCAGTCTTTCAACATTTTCCATTTCAGGTTAACTGTAACATGAAACTAAAATGAGTTCTTTTTTGCAACAGAAACTCACCTCTTCACCTATTGATTAACTTATTCTTCAGTAAAAAGTCATTGACTGCCACATGAGTTTCAACGTTCTGATACCTGTTCCTGATTGATGGACTATACATACCAATCGAATCGCGATGTGTATGTACTTTGTTCAGCCACTTCATTTTTACGAGCTGTACACAACCAGAGCATGCTCCCTAAAACGAGCTGTAAAAGTTAGCGAAAATATTTAACGGGGAACGACAAGTCAGTCAAAAACAAAAGATGCAGTAGTTTTACTACTAGAAATTAAAAGAGAAGGTAAGGATTAAAAGAAAAAAAATAACAAAAGACATCAACTCACGATTTCTGGCATCTTGGAGTGTAACGTTAAGCATCCTATTGTTGAAGATACAGCCCGGTTTTAACTTCAAGGATCTGTAATTGATACTTTAACAAGCGGTGAGATTCAATTGGGTTTAGCACGGAAGCCTACATGCTGCCAAAATTTTCATGCAGACTTGTCAAGGATTTCAGTATAAGGTAAAAAGAGCTGGCATGTAAAAATATCATCGATTTGATCAGAAAATGAAGTTAAAGTTTGATGGTATTGTTATTGTTTCTCTTAAGCTTTTACGGGATTTACGAAATTCAAAACTCCTAATAAAGGTTTGTTTTTGACTTTTTGGTTTTGATTTTTACACTATATCAGCAATTGTACTTGATCGTTTCTACTTTATTCCCTTTTTGTCTTTTCTCAATAAATGTTTAAGCTTTCAAATAAGGTTTTGGTAATAGTTAATCAGTTGAAGCTGTCAAAACTTTTATACGTGCGCTATTTAACACGCTATAGATCTAAAAGCTTGCTTTCCACTTTTGTTAGGTAATTTTCCTGCTAATCTTAAGAATACAACTGACTCATGCCTGCAGAACTTGGAAGTAATCAGTGGCCTAAGGCCTTTATCATATATGGCTATACACGCGCTACTGAACCATTACTATTCTTATGAATCCTGAATTGGGAAAAGGATTTCTGACTGGTAATCAAAAAAGCATTCATCTAATAATTATTGAGAACAGCCGGTGGGCTAGCCAAAGGACTAGCTGCGTCTACTTGATTGCTTTCTATTTTACTTTTTTACTTTCTTTATTTCCTGTACGACTTCTATTGTAAGTCTTAAGCCAGATAAATATGACGTACATACAAAATCTTTTTCTGATTTCAGGAAAACTGAAAAAAAAAAAGGTAGCCAGCCAGTACGCTGCTCTGGCTTCCATAATTGCTTTCCTGAAAATTTCTATTATCTTATGTCTTGGCATTAAATTAAAAATATGGTTGAAATGTATATGTTTTGATATCAAAAAAGCTTTTGATACGAGCCCTTACATTACGGCCATAGTTGCTGTTACAGTTCATGAGCACAGATGTGAATTTAAAATCTTGTTTAATTTAAAATTTCAACAAACTCTTTGAAAAGAGAAACGTTCCCGCAAAAAAAAAAAAAAAAATGTTGCGATGCACAGTGCAGCTCATCTACCTTATGGGCACCATACCAGATCTTTCAGTTTCCGGCATATACAATAACAATAAAAACTAAAAATCTTGTGTTCAACTCAATGATTACATCACAGGTTCACTGAAAATTTTCCATGCAGTTTTAGTAATTGAATCGTCGCAGTTTAGGCTGTAGATAATTTCCTATCTGTTAAATTGGAAGTTACAATCTCGATCTTTTTCTAATCCAAGATATTTCTTTTTCCCTCTATTTTTTTTTTTTTTTTCGTTTTTCATTTTGCGCCCGCCCGCTCGGTCTGGTCTCTCTCTCACTCTCACTCTAACTGCGCTCCAACGCTGTCCACGGCCACTGCCGCCCGCGGAGGGCTGTGTCTGGCGCCCTTACCGCTGGGCGCCCATAGTAAAACCAGCGGCCGCCGTCGCTGGGGAGCGGAACCTTAGCCGCTCTGATTAGCGTTCTGCGCGGTTATGAGCGATGTATGGGTGCTGATGTGACCGTTGGGCGGGCAAAAGAAAAAGTGGAAATGCACATTTAGCCCTGTAATGCATCACATGCACAGAGGGTTGAGGTAAATAGCCCTCAAATGCCTCTTTATGCAAAAGGGTGTTTAAGGATGTAACTGGCCGTGATATGCTGTGCTATTACGCCTCACTGTGCTCAAATATGCCATTGTATGCGTCGGCTTCGCGTAAGCTCGTCTCCGATAATGCGCGGGAAAAATCTACTGTGATTGATTGAGCGCAATCACATTCGTTCATAAGCATGCTGCTGTTTCCTTAGTTTCAAAACTTTATCATATATTATTGTTTGGTCCCTACCTCTCCACGGCTTGACATTCTTTCGAACTGGGCTTATTTGCTGCTCAAATGATATGCCCTGCCAAGATCCGGCTCCTTGACTCGGACTATTAACTATTAAAAAGTGGCATATAAACAACCAAGCAAGCAAGCTCAAATTGCATCTCTAAAAAATTGCCATGGTTGGTTTCAACCAACTCGCCTTTCTTGTAAGCAAAACAAAAGCTGAAAATACCAGTGATTTTGTTGCAATAGTAGATCTACGTCATAAACGTTTTCCAGCTTTAGCTTTCCGTTAGCCAGCATTTTGCGTTTTATAAAAAATCACGCTGCTGGAAAAGTAACAGCATCTTCTTTGTCCTTACTTACTTAGTTGGCAACAGCAGACGATATCGTTATAGCTTTCCCATTAAAATTGCAATTCCTCGTTCCCACTGCCAGTTTTTCCGCAATGCGGGGCATTTCACTTTGACAGCGTTATCTCTAGTAGCAGCTGCGTTTCTTTTTCTTATCTGCCAACCGTCCACAGCATCCACTGGCGAGAGGGCCCTGGTACTTACCAAGGTAAGGTTTTTAAGGCTTCTTGTCTTGTTATATACACGACTAAATTTAACTTCCAGCTTTTTCCTCAACGTCATGGTGATCTTATTTTCTTGTGACAATCGGATGGTAGAACTACATTTTAACTGTAGCCAGCCGGCTCGGTGAGGACTTAGCTCTGGGATCCTGACCTGGTGATGTGATATGAACATGGGTTTGGGTATGTCTGGGATGACCAAGTATTCATAGTTTACGCGCGCACCTATCCGCTTATGTGTTATTCTTTTTTTTATTTTGTTGTTGTTGTTGTTGTTTTCTGTTGTTTTGCCTGTTAACTAGTGCGAACTAGCTTGGACTGATTTGTCTTAGAATTACAAAAAAGAAAAAGGAAATATAAATCATTGCCGCAAAATATAGTGAATGCCCTATTCCACTCTGTTCCTATTTATAATATATAAAGTACGCGTTTCTGGCCCTGCACTCTTCTCTTTGCCCAAGCTTTTGCATGAAATACAGCTTTCTGCTGTGCACGTCAGCAGCCCATAACACCTAATACGCAAAATCATATAACTAACAAAAAACAGCTCAATTCCAGTCATACATTTAGCCAGATACTATCTCCTATTACACATAAACAACAAACAACTTACGCAAAAACTTAAACTTTATAAATACGCACACCAGCATAGCACAGCATAGCACAACATAGCGCAACAAGTCAATACACAATATCACAACATGTTTGAATGGATGGATGAAGACGTCGTTGACCCTGACAAGCCACTTTTCGAAGAGACCGCCAAATTGTACTGTCGACTTTGCAATCAGCACAAAATCAATTATTGGGAAGAGCATGTCAATTCACACATGCACAAGATGAATAAAAGATGGTACAAGAAAACATACTTGATATGTTACGGACTTCTTAGTACGGCGATCGCCGCAGCGGTGACAGTGGTGGTGGTCTTGGTTTTTCTTTAGCTTTACAGAGAACGTGCTTCGACTCCGAGTAAGTTAAGATGTTGTTTGAAAGACGACCCAGAAATATGGAACTGGGATTTCATATCAGTAACTCCTTGTTTCTTCGGCTTCCTATACTATACTGTCTTTTTTTTTTTTTCTTTTTTTTTCTTTTGTTTTGTTTTCCACTTTTTTTACCGTTTCTATATTATGATTTGCTGTATTATACTGACTTCCATTACTTTGTTTGTCTGCTTTTGTTTGTCTTCTTATTCTTTGTCATCTTTCGCCCCATCGAATTCTATTCCTCACCTCATGTCTACTCTCATTTATCCTTGTTTCATAATCTCCTCTCTATACTATAATCCATCATCCCCCTTGCTATTACACACTTTCTATAATATACTTATATTTATACTATACTTTTTTGATACGTCATCCTTGCTTATCGGATACAATAATGCTCTCTCGTTGTCTTCCTACTTTGATGTGTAGAAATATTTTCTTTGTATAAAGTTTTTGTGCCGATCTTATCTGGCTGCAGCCGTTTATAAATAACAGACCATTGTTGTTTTACCATCGGCGTTGCCTACTGCGATGATGATGATGATGATGATGATGATGATGATGATGATGATGATGATGATGATGATGGTAGCAGTTTGACAAGCTACAAGTTCGTAATACCTGATGATGTTGCAAATTCGCGGTGGATTGATGCTGCTAAAGGTCTCATCGTCTTATCACTGCGCGATATTCGCTACACACACACACACACACACACACACACCTTGTCTCAATACACTATATTAGGCACATAACTTTTTTCATTATTAGCAAAATATAACAAGCCCTATATACAGTTAGTTTTAAACTTTCAAACCAAAACCATAGACATCTATTTTGGAATGAATCTCATCAATCCGTTACTCAAAACAAACCCATACCCTGTCAAAGTTACGGTATTGACAAGGTTCAACAACAAACTCAATCCATGATATTGGCCAAATCTCTTAGTCAAGCTCTTCAACTGAGTCTTAATTTCCTTGTTATTATCACCATCACCATCTTTCTTTAATTTTTCTTCAAGTTGCAATTTTTGTTCTTTCAAAGATTGCACATTTGGCAAAATCCAGAAATAATTCAATGCTTGAACCGCACCGGCGAGTCCAAGTAATACTAAACTTGCACGGCGCAAAGTAGGGTCGAAACTTACTGGAGTAGTCAAGTACAATCCAAGGGGTACAACAGCTTGGAAAAGGAAGTATTTTGGTAAGGTTAAATTAGTGATTTTACTAAAATCTTCACGTTTTAAATTTTTGAATTGAAGTGGGGCATTGATATAAGAATGGAAAACATTGGTGCCAAAGGCAAGTGAATATGCGAGAAGATGGTATGGAACCACGGTGCTGAAAAGTCCAAGAGCCATTGCTGTTGTTATCGTCAATGTATGTTTTTCTATCACGTCTAAAACAGAGTGGCAACTGTTCTTATAAACCAATCGTTTGTATGTTTCACTAATGATTCTGTAGAAACTGGTTAGATCTCCATGTTATATTTATCGAATGGCCTAATAATCAAACCCCCCGCCCCTTGAATTGCATCACTCGATGGTTAATGCAATTATTAGCGGTGCTCACAACGCAGAAGAAATATGCAAAACCCAGTATAACGGGTCTTTGGAACATGTTGACATCCAAAATTTGTACAGGCCAGTTTGTGAATTCTACTGTGTATTTTTTTTTTTTTTTTGGTGTTAGATTAAAGAACAATTCGATTTTGAAACATTCACATTAGCCACGCCTGTACATGTGTAGGGGGGCTTTTTTTATATAAATTGGTTGATGGACACCGCTAGTGGTGAAGGCTCTGTTCTGCCCAGCTTTGTCGTTTATTAGCACTCTACGAACTTTACTAAGAGATAAATTTGGATGGTTCCTAAGACGGGAAGTGTTAATAGCACTCTTTATTAAAAAGCCTTAATTGAGCCAATGTTAGACTTATAAAGGACATTGTACGCTCAAAACATGCGGGACTGCATATCAATTTTACCGTAAACGTAATCTACCTAGGGAGACAAACCTGATAAATCTATCGAACGGGGGAAAAAAAGAAAATATATTCTACTTGGCTATAAACAGATATAATATTTTGCATAAAGTTTTGTG
>JXWR01003988.1_pt1 | contig 11786 bp, 7 predicted proteins | sample 315541 | NCBI WGS metagenome assembly JXWR01 (sample SAMN03273951, study PRJNA271842) | soil metagenome | isolation source: rice field ambient CO2 | place: India: CRRI Experimental farm Cuttack,Odisha-753006 | collected 2013-12-17
GTGATAACTCCGCTGGCGAGGTGCGCCGCTCCCTGCAGGCTCTCCGAGAGGAAATCTCTTCGCGTATGCTTATCCTTCATCAAGACGTCTTGGTAAGGACAACATTGCTCTACAGGATGTCGCCGCGTATGTCGCTCGAAGGGTAGTGAATGGCTGCATGTAGTACATAATTTGCGAAAAACAGTGGGCTTGCCAAAATCTGCCTCAGGTGACAAGCCATTTTTCCAGTGGGATGATCTACTCGTGTGTAAGACATGTCGAAACGCACGCTGTTGCATGAAAAGTAGCCGTACGGCTGTATGTGTGATGTACGGGTGTAAAAGTAGTCAAGCGTATGGCGGTAAGCAGCGATTCAGCAATTCTATATCTGAATAAAGTGAACTTTTGTACCATCTTTAGTAGCCAGTTGATTCATTTTTTTCTGTCAGGTGCGACCCATCATCGAAGTGGGTTGATAATCTGGGTAATTATATAAACATTTTGATCATAAAAAAGAACTAAAAAAAGGCTTCAAAGTAGTCGCGCCGCGAGATTGCCTCGACTTAGCATTAATTGTCTTTGTAATCATCGAAAAGAGTGGAAAATTCAGATTGATTAATCAACTCTTCCCAGCCTGAGTTATAATTTGCCCAAAATTCATCTGTCAGCATCTGAATGATCTCTGATTGACTCTTTGCATGGTTCTTAGTTTCACCAGGCGAGGGTGACATTGGAATTATTGAGGGCATGGGCGTTGGAACTGCAAGGCTGAGATCCCGCTGCCTATCATTCACAATTTTAGCTTCTGATGATGGATTATCGCTCTGCGGATCTAGTTCTTGTTTGATTTGTGCTAGCCATGTTTCCTCGGTTAACTTTCTGAATTCAATAACGTTGCCAAGAATAGTCCTATAGGTCCTTTCAATAGCTAGCTCTATCACAAATTGTGATGATCTATGCATTGTGCGTATTAATTCTTTATTTCCGGCCGTGAACAAGCGATCGAAGATTGACGAGTACAAGCTCATTGCTGTACCTAAAGATAGATCCTTGTCTAAAGGAACAGTCAATTTCGTCAAATCCGACCATCCAACTTCCATATCGTTGGATAGACATAGTCCATTTTCGAAAAGCGTTAACTTAAAGTAGATCAGAGAACAAAAAAACACCAAGGTTTTGGAAAAAAGCCCTGCCGTGAGGCTCATTGATAACGCCATATGTGGCGGCAAGTGCGGGTTGGAGGCTTCGAATTTCTCTGGGTAAAGTGCTTTGTCGATACGATAGCATCGAATTGTGGTATTCACAATGATGGAAAAATTGATCAAAACCAATTGAAACGTATTATTTTTGGATTCTATGTTTCTGACTTTCAGCACAGAATGTATTAGTGCATAAAACGACAATAATAGTCCGACTGCCATACTTAAAATTCTACTTTCCCTTAATGGAACTTCTTCCGATATATTTTCACCTGTGTAATGTCCAAGTGGGCCAAGTTCTTCTTCTACAAAATTGATAATTCGCTTGGAATAAGCTTTCAAATCCGGGAGTTTATCTCTATCATAAAGAGTTAACAACATTGGCCTTGTAAGTTTTAAATATCTTTTCAGCTTCCCCTCATATGTTTTACTTTTACTATTCAATATGCAATGATCTTGGTTTTCGTCTAGATAAAATTTGTTAATCAATAAGGGTCTACCAACGTTACAAGATATGTTATAATCGATAAATATTGCCATTAACCAGACATTTTCTAAACTTTCGATGCTACCCATAAAAACCTCATGTTCCTTGAAAGTTTCTCTAATGTTTAAATGCAACCCTATTGTAGTAACCGTAGTAACTAAACATTCATTTATATTAACCAAATCGGAGCCATCTCCACCGAATGAATATGTTTCACGATAGTAGTAGAAAAGTATTAACATTTGTGCACGCTCAATGTAGAACACCTTAGCGGTGGAGGCCCCCTTTAGTAAAGTAAAGAACTTCTCAATTGGGGTTGGGACATCTGTATGGAAGTATTTCAGACATAGGATTAATAGTATCACAGCAGCTTTGTAATAATTTTTCCTTGGATTGGATAAAATATAAACTATGGATCTGTCACCTTCCGCCTTTACCTCTTTTTCGGGCATGAAATAATCTAAAAAGTCTCTTCTAACTTTTGCCTTATCAAGAATCACGTTGATCTCATTGCATGCTCCATCATTAAAGAAATCATCTAAAATAGACAAAACTTTGTTATATGATGGTAGGAAACGACATATCTGTTTGATTAATGGATCTGGCTGCCAATCCGACTCATCCAAAAGGCCTAGTTCCCTGCACATCGTTTTTTGGTTGTTTTGCTTCCATTTATTTCTTTCTACTTTAACCTTCGCCCATAATTGTTTATATTTTTCAATGAACCCCCAATTACTATTTGCAATTTGGGTTCTCATAGAAGTGGGGCCGTATAGTGTTGATCTTCCGGAATGTTTACTTTGTAGGTAGTACCGGTCGGCATATGGATTTATTACACCATCGGGTAATGGAGATGAAGTTTCAGTAGAACCTCTATCTACACTAGTGCCTAAAGGAGGGAAATTTGGCGAAGTGTACATGGAGCTCGCAGACGAATTAGTGTTTTTTTCAGCTTCTAGAATACGTATTTTGTTTTCTAGTTCTTCAACTTTCTTAAGTAAATCGGCGTTAGGATAGGGACCATAGGTAGCTTTCTTTTCGATGTTTTTGTTGAATTCTTCAGCATATTGACAGGTTGTTAAGTTTCTAGAAATGCATGTAGAACACATAGGTTTTTGCTGATCACAACGAAGTTTTCTCCTTCTGCAAAAGCCACAAGATTTTATAAGCTTGTTTCTCTTCTTACCGCTAGTAGAAGTTGGTGTTCCTGAGTTACTTCCATTGGCTCCACCGGCCGTACTATTACTATTATCGCTTGGCGGCGTAACGTTGGTGGCCTGGAAACTTCCCAACAAAGCATCGCTTCTTCTTTTCATTGTGACGCTATTCTTATTGGCACGGCTGAGGACAATAAACTTTCCCACTTTCTCGTTGATCTTGTTGTTCCTTTGATCTAACTTTTCTCTTGTAATTCCGAATTTTTGGCGTTTTGGTAATTCCAAGGGGAAGTTGTCTATTACACACGTCTAGTGATGTGGAATACTATAGATGTCTTGGTATTGTTATCCTTTTCCCCGTATATCAGCCTCTACCCCATTAGTAATATGGCATGGAACCTTTTAACGTTTTTCTAATTTCCGCGGATTTAACTCCGTTCACTATGATTTCTGCCAGTATTATACTGGGCAGAAATCTACATTCGCTATATATAAAGAGGATATACTGGTAATAACTACAGCTTCCATGTGAGCTTAAAACGATCATACTCATCTTTCTTCATCTTGATAGAGATTGGTAATGCTGTCATACTCCCGTGATTATAAAGCAGAATGAGAAATATTGAGACAACCGTAAAGACAGCTACTGCCCAGAATTTAAACCTTCAAACTTCATCATCAGAAAGGTATACTGTGTAAATAATGCGTAAATAGTAGGAGCATGGTATTCTCTTGTCGTTGAAAGAACATCTGCGGCGAGCACGTGCGGCTTAATTCTCAAACGTCTCGCGGAGGTAAATAGTGTAAAGGGAAACCTCAACTTTAAGACATGAAATCACACTGAAACAACGCCTGAAAGGTCAGGAACAGTGAGTACGTAGGAGTATAAGAGCGTGGGGAAACACAAAATGGGCAAAACCGCGGATAATCATGGTCCAGTACGTTCTGAGACAGCACGTGAAGGAAGAGAAAACCAGGTTTACTCACCCGTTACAGGTGCAAGATTAGTTGCTGGCTGCATATGTTTAACACCCGACAAGAAGCAAGTTCTCATGATTACTTCTTCTGCACACAAGAAAAGATGGATTGTCCCCAAAGGTGGCGTTGAGAAAGACGAGCCTAATTACGAGACGACTGCCCAACGAGAAACTTGGGAGGAAGCTGGTTGCATAGGTAAAATTGTCGCCAATTTGGGTACAGTTGAAGACATGAGACCCCCTAAGGACTGGAACAAAGACATTAAGCAATTCGAGAACTCTCGAAAAGATTCAGAAGTAGCAAAACACCCGCCAAGAACCGAATTTCATTTTTATGAATTAGAGATTGAAAATCTCCTTGATAAATTTCCGGAATGTCACAAAAGACATAGAAAGTTATACTCTTATACAGAAGCTAAACAAAACTTGATAGACGCCAAGAGGCCTGAATTGTTGGAGGCCCTTAATAGGTCTGCTATCATTAAAGACGACAAATAGCTAGCACATACATATATATGTATATACGTCATGGTCGTTAAGCCACCGCAAACATATTTATCTATTCCTTCGCAAATATGCTCTTTTCACTTCGATCCGCCCAGGAATCCCGACATCATGTCTTGTAGGAAATTCGTTTGTTTAGGAGCAACAATATTGAAATATTCCTGGCCCAAAAATTCTAACTCACTTTTGTAAGCTTGAGAAAAATCTAAATAATGGTTCTTTAAATTTAAGAAATAGCTCTTATCCTTAGTCTGACAGGTAATTAGCAACAATTGCAAAAAATTTAGGTCAGAATAATCTTCAAAAAAAACTATTTCATAACCATTTTTATCAATTTTCTCGTACTTGGGGTGAAATTTCTCAATAAATCTTTCCAAAAAAATGTCTTTTGATTCATGTGCAAATGATATGTTGGAGATGAATAAATAGTTGAAAACCAATCTGCTGAAGAACTCAGCCACCGTGCTATCTTCGATATCATCAACTTGGCATAACCAGTCCCATAGTAAATCGACATATTTGATCATTGAATCATGTGTACCTAACATAAAATATCTTTCAGCTTCATAAACGAAATCTCCCTCTAATAGTTTGCTACCAATGGTGTTGTGCAAGTAAGGATCTCCAAATTTGTATTCACTAAATTTGATAGACCAATTGTTCATACCAGTAATAACGTCCTTTAGATTGGGCTCGCTAGGATCCAATTCGGCTATTAATCTAACCAATCTAGCAACTGAGATGTCATCAACTTTAACTTCCGCTAAATCATAAACTTCTAAAAGATAGAAGATCAAATCCGTGCCTGAACCGCCCTGCTTCGCCTTTAAAAATGAAAGGGCCCCTTGACTAATTAGTTCTATGGCATGCTCGTATGATTTACTTCTAACATATCTATTAGCAATAGTTCTCAACGTTTGATGCGCTTCGTAATAATCTCCAGCTTTGATCTTATTTTCGAATCTTTGTAAGGTTTTAGCGAGTTTCGCTTGTACAGCATTAGATTCAGCAGGAACCATAGCTCGTTATTATTATTTATGTCCCTTTATGATGTTTACTTGGTTGTTTTACCGCACATGTTATTATTTCATTTTTTGACTTTCCTTCCACTTTTTTTCCCATTGTTTGTTACCTTAACGAAGAGGGACAAAACGAACAAAATACTGAAAGGCGTATTTTGATGGTAAATAATTATTGACTTATTTCAACAAACGGGCTACTAACTCACTCGACAGTTGACATACTTTAGTCATGACTGATAGATCTGCTATTCAGTTGATAGATGAAGAGAAGGAATTTCATCAAAGTGCATTACAATATTTTCAACAATGTATTGGAAATCGTGATGTTGGTCTAGATTACCATGTCATCTCAGTTTTCGGTTCTCAATCGAGTGGTAAATCGACTTTACTTAACGTCTTGTTTAACACCAACTTTGATACCATGGATGCTCAGGTGAAAAGGCAGCAGACTACTAAAGGCATTTGGTTGGCTCACACTAAACAGGTTAATACAACTATTGAAATCGATAATGATCGTCCAGATATTTTTGTGCTAGATGTTGAGGGCTCCGATGGTTCAGAAAGAGGTGAAGACCAAGATTTTGAGAGAAAAGCCGCTTTGTTTGCCATTGCAGTATCTGAAGTTCTTATAGTTAATATGTGGGAGCAGCAAATTGGGCTATATCAAGGTAATAATATGGCTTTATTAAAAACAGTTTTTGAGGTCAATCTTTCCCTATTTGGCAAGAATGATAATGATCACAAGGTGCTGTTACTTTTTGTAATTAGAGATCATGTAGGTGTGACTCCACTCTCGAGTTTGAGTGATTCCGTTACGAGAGAATTGGAAAAAATATGGACAGAGTTAAGTAAACCTGCTGGTTGTGAGGGTTCTAGCCTGTATGATTATTTCGATTTAAAGTTTGTCGGGCTAGCTCATAAGTTGTTGCAAGAAGACAAATTTACCCAGGATGTCAAAAAATTAGGTGATTCGTTTGTGATGAAAGGTACGGAAAACTATTATTTCAAACCTCAATATCACCATAGGTTGCCATTAGATGGTTGGACTATGTACGCAGAAAATTGTTGGGATCAAATTGAACGTAACAAGGATTTAGATCTTCCAACTCAGCAAATTCTTGTTGCTAGATTCAAAACTGAAGAAATATCTAATGAAGCTCTAGAAGAGTTCATTTCAAAATATGATGAATCGATTGCTCCTTTAAAGGGTAACTTAGGATCTTTAACATCTCAGCTAGTGAAGCTAAAAGAAGAATGTCTGACAAAATATGATGAACAAGCATCGCGCTATGCAAGAAACGTTTATATGGAGAAACGAGAAGCTTTAAATACAAAGCTGAATTCACATATTTCAGGTACAATTAATGAGTTCTTGGAATCATTAATGGAAAAGTTATGGGACGATTTAAAATTGGAGGTGTCTTCTAGAGACAAAGCTACTACCTCTTTTGTAGAAAGTGTGGCAGCAGGTAAGAGTAAGATTGAGAAAGAATTTAACGAATCAATGGAGACCTTCAAAAAGTTAGGGCTACTAATATCAAACGAAGAGATTACCTGCAAATTTTCCGACGATATTGAAGAAAGAATCAAGCAACTACGTGATGCTGAATTGAAAGCAAAAATCGGTCGTATTAGAAAAAATCTGGTTCCCGAATTAAAAGATCATGTGATTCATTTACTATCACATCCATCCAAAAAGGTTTGGGATGATATAATGAACGATTTTGAATCTACTATCAAAGACAATATATCTGCGTATCAAGTGGAAAAAGATAAATATGATTTTAAAATTGGACTTTCAGAGAGCGAAAACGCGAAGATTTACAAAAATATTAGAATATTGGCGTGGAGAACCTTGGATACCACAGTACATGACTACCTGAAAATAGATACGATTGTTAGTATATTGAGAGACAGGTTTGAAGATGTATTCAGATATGATGCAGAAGGTTCTCCAAGATTGTGGAAAACAGAAGAAGAGATTGATGGGGCATTCCGTGTTGCAAAAGAACATGCCCTGGAAGTTTTTGAGGTTCTTTCACTTGCTGTAACCTCAGATAACGTTGAAATTATTCCTGATGTACCAATGGCTGAAGAGGAAAGCGGCGAGGACAACGAAATATATCGGGACAACGAAGGTGTGTTTCATTCCCGTCGTTTCGCACACATCTTGACTGAATTGCAAAAGGAGAATGTTTTAGATCAATTCCGTAGGCAGATTAACATTACTGTTCTGGATTCGAAAAGGTCTATCATCACTACTAGAACGCATATTCCACCTTGGATTTACGTTTTGCTAGCCGTATTAGGGTGGAACGAATTCGTGGCTGTCATAAGAAACCCCTTATTTGTAACCCTTACCTTGATCTTAGGTGCAACCTTTTTTGTTATTCATAAGTTCGGCCTCTGGGGCCCTGTTGTTAATGTTGTTCAAAGTGCAGTTGGTGAAACAAGAACCGCAATAAAGGATAAACTAAGGCAATTTGTCGTTGAAGATCATGAAGTGAAGGAATCTTTTGAAATGAAAGACTTCTCAAAAAACGAGCAAAAAGAAAAATGATATGAAAATATTTTTTGATCGAATAATTTATTTCAATTTACCGTGTTTACTTTTTTGTTATTATAGTTATTATTATAATTACTGTTCTCCTAACGTGTCTGTGTGTTTGTATATAACTATAGGGAACTATTTATATGACATTAAAAATATATGCAAATGCATATCGCAAGCTTATGAGTTGTGTGAGTGGCTTCAATAAATCTGATAGATTTACACTAAGCAAAACATTTCAGGTTGATATAGCATTGATAGATGTTTTCCATTCATGAATCTGTTTCTCTAAAGATTGTTTCTCCTCATTTGTAAATTTGCTGAATAAAAAATGCAATACAGTCTCCCAAAATTGTTCAAATGTTTTTAAGTCATTCAGATTTGTCGGTTTTGATTTCAAAACTGTTGGTAAGCTCTTCCACTCATTCTTCTTTATCTTTGAACAAGTGAAAAGTTCCGAAAATACAGACACCCAAAACAAATAAATGTAATTCGAAGCGTTTTCTATGGTAGTTAATTTATCTGGGTTGTAATCTATGAATCCAATATCTTCACCATATTCCTTTCTTAAAGTGTGGTCAATAGCAAAGAAAATAGTTTCTTTTACTTGCTCAAACACATTTTGTGAGACTTTATCGAATTGCAAAGGGGGCATTTCTATTCCAGGAATATGAGCATATGATGTGACATTCTGATCGAAATTATTTACTGTAGAGTCACGCAGATTAGCAAATCTCAGTTGGTTTTCTTCATATGCTCTCATTGCAATTATTTTCGCATCCATGTTCTTCCTAAATGAAACAGTTAATATATCTTCAGTTAATGCCTTTGTACAAAGATTCTTATCATTCGAAAGCAAAATAACAAAACAATTTAAAATCTCTTTGAAGTACAAGCAACAGTCCAATATCGAGTCATCCTTTAAACTGCCTGGATTCAAGCTTTGTTTCAATTTTTGACCTATTAAACCGGAATCTAAATTGGCTAGATTCTTATAAATCCAGTCGTTCCCCCATCTGGCCAATGTGCCTATTGTCCTATCTTGTTCCTGATTAGTTGTATCGTCATTGTCCCTAGCAATATCAGGGCTCTTTTTTAGTCCGTCCAGTTCTTGGATTACGGTGGTTGGTACAATAATCAAATGATGATAAGTGCTGGACAGTGATCTCAATTTTTCTAAAGTGTTTAGATGCGAAATAATAAAGTTGGTGTCGACTACAAAGGCAGTTTTCAAAGTAGGTGGATTTAACAGCGGTAAATCGTCATTGATTTTTGGCATAGAATGAGCGACAGATTGTGCTTCCATCTCCCTCTGGTTAGAAAGATATTCAGAAATCATTTCAACGTCGCTTTCATCATTCAAGTCACACATCGGAATATCGCCTTCTTCGTCGTGATTTATACAGCCATTACTATCGCCTGATTGGCCTCTATTTTCATGTGAAGATGTGGATGCTATGATGTTGTCGATGTCTTGTACCGTATATTTACCGTGTGGTCTTAAGCTAGCGATATTTTTAATCGATTCGGAGATTTTGTGAGATACCGAACCATTGAAAGTTTCTGATCTTATATGGTTGTTACCTTTTGGAAAAGCTCGTTTCTCATCGGTCATGGATTTGGTAAGCAGCTGGAGCCACTAATGTTAGGCCTACGTATATAAAATTCTTGTCTACCATAGAAGGCCCATAACAACTAACGCGGAAGAACTCAATATACCCAAAAAGTATATCAATGCGGGTATGGTTTTTCGCACCGAAATAATTAGTGAATATGTCACGAGTTACAATAGAGTTATTAGTATTATTGTATTATAGTGATGTACTATTTAAAGAAGACATATATAAGAAACAAAAGGCACAAATATATAAGATAGATTTTGTATAGCTGCAACCTTCAATCTGCAAATAAGCTTCCTAACGCAAACGACGAGCTTCACGTTCAGATTCCATTAGAACCAAAATATCGTTTTCTCTAACTGGGCCCTTCACGTTTCTGACAATAGTTCTGGAAGTGTCTTCCAAGAATTCGACACGGACTTGGGTGACACCACCACGAGAACCGGTTCTTCCTAAGACTTTGATGACCTTGGCTAAAGTGACTGGGGTTTTGTTATCCATGATTGCTAGCTTGGTTTTCTACTTTTGAGAAGAATCGAAAACGAACACAACTGTAATTTACAATAAATCATCTATTAGACTGAAATTTCATTTTCTTTATTCCAAGTAGTTCAACGACCAAGAAAAAAAAATTTATCAAAAAAGTGCGTGGTCACTCTAGACGGCCGCGTCTGTACAAATGAAAAATTTGACATCGCAGGGTATAAAGATTGGGATTGATATGCTTAAAAGGGATTTGATGCTTGTTTTAATGAGAAAAAAATATCAGGAGTATAATAACGTCAATATATTAAAATGTCTTCTGTAGAAGAATTGACTCAGCTGTTTTCACAGGTTGGGTTTGAAGATAAAAAGGTGAAGGAGATTGTCAAGAATAAAAAGGTTTCTGATTCACTTTACAAATTGATTAAGGAGACTCCTTCGGACTATCAATGGAACAAATCTACTAGAGCGCTAGTACACAACCTGGCATCTTTTGTCAAAGGTACGGATCTACCCAAGTCTGAATTAATTGTTAACGGCATCATTAATGGTGATTTGAAGACATCTCTGCAAGTCGATGCCGCATTTAAATATGTAAAGGCTAATGGCGAGGCATCCACCAAAATGGGTATGAATGAAAACTCTGGTGTTGGTATTGAGATTACAGAGGATCAGGTTAGAAATTACGTCATGCAGTACATTCAAGAAAACAAGGAAAGAATTTTAACTGAACGCTATAAACTGGTGCCAGGTATTTTTGCTGATGTTAAAAACTTAAAGGAGCTGAAGTGGGCCGATCCACGTAGTTTCAAGCCAATTATCGACCAAGAAGTCTTAAAACTTTTGGGTCCAAAGGATGAGAGAGACTTAATCAAGAAGAAGACCAAGAATAATGAAAAGAAGAAAACCAATTCTGCCAAGAAGAGTTCTGATAATTCTGCATCATCCGGTCCAAAGAGGACTATGTTCAATGAAGGTTTCCTAGGTGATTTGCATAAAGTGGGTGAAAACCCACAAGCTTACCCAGAATTAATGAAGGAACACCTTGAGGTTACTAGTGGCAAAGTTCGTACAAGGTTCCCTCCGGAGCCCAATGGATATTTGCATATTGGTCATTCTAAAGCTATTATGGTTAATTTTGGCTATGCTAAATATCACAATGGTACCTGTTATTTAAGATTTGACGATACCAACCCCGAAAAGGAAGCTCCTGAATATTTTGAATCCATTAAGAGAATGGTTTCTTGGTTAGGTTTTAAACCATGGAAAATTACTTACTCAAGTGATTATTTTGACGAGCTTTATCGCCTCGCTGAAGTGTTGATCAAAAACGGCAAAGCTTACGTTTGTCATTGTACCGCCGAAGAAATTAAAAGAGGTCGTGGTATTAAAGAAGACGGTACTCCAGGTGGGGAGAGATATCCTTGTAAGCATCGTGATCAGTCGATAGAACAAAACCTGCAAGAATTCAGAGATATGAGAGATGGCAAGTACAAACCTGGTGAAGCTATCTTAAGAATGAAACAGGATCTAAATTCACCAAGCCCACAAATGTGGGACTTGATTGCGTATAGAGTTCTAAATGCTCCACATCCAAGAACGGGAACAAAATGGAGAATTTATCCTACTTACGATTTTACACATTGTTTGGTCGATTCAATGGAAAATATTACACATTCTTTATGTACTACTGAATTCTACCTATCTAGAGAAAGCTATGAATGGTTATGTGATCAGGTTCATGTGTTCAGACCCGCTCAAAGAGAATATGGTCGTTTGAATATCACCGGTACAGTTTTATCCAAAAG
>JXWR01000153.1_pt1 | contig 11781 bp, 9 predicted proteins | sample 315541 | NCBI WGS metagenome assembly JXWR01 (sample SAMN03273951, study PRJNA271842) | soil metagenome | isolation source: rice field ambient CO2 | place: India: CRRI Experimental farm Cuttack,Odisha-753006 | collected 2013-12-17
GCAATAGAGGAAGAGCAAAAAAAGAAGGCCAATGGTGACACAAGTATGGATCCCAAAAGGCACACTGGAAGTCATGAAGGTTTTCAACATGACTGAAATTAATTTGGGGAAGAAGTCTTGTGCACCACAAAAGGCCAAGAAGAAAAAGAGAAGAAAATCCTCCACTCCTCAAGGAGAACTCGGTTGATCTTGTGAAAGAAAAACCAAGTCGAGCCGGCGACGTTAAAACCAAGCGCTTTATGGGAGGCAACCCAAAGTTTTTAGTATCCTTTTTCGTATCTTTTTTTGTGTTAAATTTTTGCCTTCGCCATGGCATTTCCCTGCGCTAGCTCGCTCCACAATCGCCAGAATAGAAACGGTAATTACCTCTCTCGTCATTCATACCATTTCCAACCTCCACAGTCACAGCAACAACATAAACACCGCAAACAACAACTTTCAATGGTCCACAATCACCACTCATTGACCATCAATGGTCTTTTGGCACAACAAAATGACAATGCCTTGAGTAGCGTCCAGTCTCCTCCAAGTTCTTCGTCTTCTACTCCTTCTGACAATATGTTTTCATTTGAGTCACCATCTAGCTCCAGTGTAAACACTCCAAACACCTCGGTTTTCGATTTCGAACAGAAGAACAACACACTTTCTAACCTCAGCAATAATTCAAGAGATTCCCTACTAGAAAATGATATCACTGATATAATTGATGGCTATGCCACTGAAGTTGCCACTCCTCAGTATGATAGAACCATTGAGACTTTTAATGATAGTCAAATCAACAATGACGACGAGCAATGGACACTCACGCCATCATCGAGAGCTCCTGTTCTGGCTATCAAGAGAGCTAGAAGACAATCCAGTGTTTACCAAGACGTGATATCCATGATTTCCGAGGAAGAATATCAAAATCTTGCCAACAATGACATTCATGACAAGAAAAGAAAAGTTGTATCAATAGACAATGTTAGCTTGCAGTCTTTTGACGAAGACCAAGAGCAAATGACATATGAAGAACCACATTCAGTAATGTACCAGCAACAACACCCAACTATCTATGAACAACAACCAATACAATATGAAACACCATATGAACCATCACAATCAAATAATGAAGAGCCACAGCAGCAGCAGCAGCAGCAGCAGCAGCAGCTGTTGCCAAGAAGATACAACAGTTGTGCCTCTTTGATCAATCAATCCAAATTGTCAGTCAATATGTTGGAAACTGACAAACAGCGCCCAGTAAGCAGAACTGGCGGATTCAGTTGTATATTCCCCACTAACAGCACGAGAACACAAAATATTGAGAACAGTTACAACAACCGCTCTTCAGTATATACCCATTTGATCACCAATGGTCTCAGACCAAGCGAATCTGCTAAAGACTCTATTGGCACTGATTTTTACAAGCTATCATCTCAAGACTATCAAGGTAACCATTTTGAATTTTCGGAGCTCGCAGATAAAGTGGTTCTTGTGGTGAATATTTCATTTTATGGCAAGTTGGCTTCAAAAAACCTCAAATATTTGAACTACTTACATGAAAAGTATAGTGCAAAAGTTTAGTAATCATTGGATTCCCATGCAAGCAGTTCAACATAACGAGAAAAAACAACTCAGTACCAGAAGTACCGTTATTCAACGGCAATGAACCATCAGCACCATCGCTTCATAAGAGAAGCGTCTCTTTATCAGACATTAGCAGTCGTATGCAACATGAACGTCAATTTTCTGCTCCAGTACACGCCCGCACTACATCCAACACTTCGATTTTCTCACCTTTGAATAATAGTAACAACCACAGTGACTTGTCAGTAGAAGAGCTAATTGCCACATATGACATCAAATTCCCGGTTTTCAGCGAGGTCAAAGTTAACGGTAAAAACTCTTGTCCTATTTACAGCTATTTGAAAAACGAAAAGAATGGAGTGCTTGGCACAAAGTTCATTAAGTGGAATTTTGAAAAATTTATTATTGACAAGTATGGTAACGTTCACAAACGTTTTTCATGTTTGAAAAACATGAAGCAAATTGAGCAAGTCATTAATAACTTGTTGGACGACACAGGTGTGATGATTGATAGTTGTCATTCCTTGGTTGGTTTTAATGAGAACATGTTTGACTAATCCTACTGTTTTTGCCTGTTATGTTGTTATGTTGTTATGTTTGTGCTTTTTTTTATTTTTATTTTTTTTTTTTGTTTGTTTGTATGTCAGTTGCTACAAAAAAGCTTTAATTTTCTGGTTTTTGTTTCTGCTTTAGACTTTATTTGTTTATTCTGTGCTTTTGATACCTTTTCTGGCGTTTGCTTTGATACTTTTTTTTTTAAAAGCTCTTGTTTGTTTGTTTTATTGTTTGGGGTCGGTCAGGTTACTTACGACAATTCTTTGTTTATCTTACATTCTTTATATTCATTATTCTTTAATTTTTGCCCTTTTTTTTTAATCCATCAAACTGGATGAAAAAAGAGCATAATGTTGTGTTATTATCATATATTATATACCCATGATGTACCAATATAAATACCTAAGACACCAAAATTTGCAAGCTTGTAATTATCACCTATTCTAAACTTTTTGTTTGTCTAGCAATTGCCAGTACGCTCTCCCCCTGGTCTACACTGGTGAGGGTTTTGAAGAAGATTGATTAGCCATCAATTTTTCTGCAAACACAGCGTCCAGTCTGCCAGTCTACCAGTCTACCCATACAACATGCAACGGAGTAAGCAGCGCTAACATCACGCCAGCAACCAAGCTGTGCTGCTGAAGTAAAGAACAGCAAAGTGCCTTCCGCCTTATTGAAGAAGAAAGAACCACCAACAATTATTATACGTTAAAGGGACATTTAATTGCCTGCAAAAGGCACGTACGCAAGGAGGGCCCGTCTCTCTGCAACATCTCCTACAACAAAGGATAACTTTGCATAATTTTCTCCGACGTTGCAGTTTTTTGGTTGTTTTTTTTTATTTTTATTTTTTTATTTTGACTGCATAACGGCCGACGGTGCGGTTGCATGTGCAGTTTCAATTTCAAATACAGTTTGCATCCCTTTTGAAAGAAAGGAAGGGAAAGAAAGGAGGACAACGTTGCTGAGCGGTGGATATGAGACGTACTATATATATATATACGTTATTTTATTTTATATGCGTTAGCGGCGATGAATTGGCTGTTTTTAGACGCGGCAAATAGTCGCTGGGTGTACGAAAATCACATCTTTGAAACTTTAGCGAAATATACTATCATTCAATCAATCAAAATACTAGAAACAGTAAACTAAGCATTTTTTATCTTTACCGTCCCTTTCTATAAATGAAAAGTTTGAGATAGTAATAGCTAATCTAAAGTGTGCGCGTTGAACCTTGGGCCGCTCGACGCTAATTCCCATGAACTCCTATTATTAAAAAAAAAAACAAATAGACATATCCAAGCAAGTCCAATAGCATAAACATTAAGCACGACAGCTGTAAAAAATGTCAAAGTTTGTTATCACCTGCATAGCTCATGGAGAAAATCTCCCAAAAGAAACCATCGACCAGATTGCGAAAGAAATTACTGAAAGCTCAGCGAAAGATGTATCAATCAATGGTACCAAGAAACTATCGGCCAGAGCTACCGATATATTCATTGAAGTCGCAGGATCGATTGTTCAAAAAGACCTCAAGAATAAGCTGACGAACGTCATTGACAGTCATAATGATGTTGATGTTATTGTTTCTGTCGACAATGAATATCGTCAAGCCAAAAAGCTCTTTGTCTTTGACATGGATTCAACATTAATCTACCAAGAGGTCATCGAATTGATTGCCGCTTATGCTGGTGTTGAAGAACAAGTGCACGAGATCACAGAAAGAGCCATGAACAATGAACTTGATTTCAAAGAGTCTTTAAGAGAACGCGTTAAATTATTGCAAGGCCTCCAAGTCGATACACTATATGATGAAATAAAACAAAAGCTAGAGGTCACCAAGGGTGTGCCAGAACTATGCAAGTTCCTTCACAAAAAAAATTGCAAGCTCGCTGTTTTAAGCGGTGGTTTTATTCAGTTTGCCGGTTTTATCAAGGATCAGTTAGGTTTAGATTTTTGTAAGGCAAACTTGTTGGAAGTTGACACTGATGGAAAATTAACCGGTAAAACACTGGGTCCTATTGTAGACGGACAGTGCAAGAGTGAAACCCTTCTGCAACTATGTAATGACTACAATGTTCCAGTTGAAGCAAGTTGTATGGTGGGTGACGGTGGTAACGACCTGCCAGCCATGGCTACCGCCGGGTTTGGGATCGCATGGAACGCCAAGCCAAAGGTGCAGAAAGCTGCACCTTGTAAGTTGAATACCAAGAGCATGACTGACATTTTATACATTCTTGGTTACACCGATGATGAAATATACAATAGACAATGAAGAAAATAATGATAGATAGATGTAATAGAGTTTCTTTTTAAAATTGTTTATTTAAACTGGTAAACATGATGTACTTTACGTAGCGTTAATATACCGGCAACTATACGTTGGAAGCAATAGCTTGCTTGATAGCAGCTGGGTTGGCACCGACGACTCTGGTAACCTCCTTACCGCCCTTGTAGAAGATCAGGGTAGGCATGGAAGAAACTTCAGCTTTTTGAGCAACATCTGAGACTTCATCAACATCCAACTTGTAAAAAGCAGCATCAGAATATTGTTCTGCAAACTTTTCAATCATTGGTGCAATCATTTTACATGGCCCACACCATGTGGCAAAAAAGTCAACAACGACTAACTTGTCGCCAGATGCTAAAGCACTGTCGTATTCAGAAGCGGATTTTAATTGAGTGACCATTATTGATGTGTTATTTAAGGATATCGTAGACTCTCGTGTATGTGTGCGTGTATAATTCTTGCTAGACAACAAATAAAAACCGGTCCTCGTTATTCTCTTGTCAGCTTTTCATCCCCCGAATGGCTTTCTTATATACTGATATCCCTCTTTCGGCTGGCTGGAAACTGAACGCGCTTAGTAAGAAAAGAGCCACCTTGTAGGGAGCATCCTTTACTAAGAGTATAAACAATTACACATATACTTTGATGATTACTTAATATCCACTGGCACTCAAGTTATGCTGATCTTGGAGCGATCTTGAAGCCGAGTATGTCATTCTTACCGGGCTCAACAAGACTTTCTTCACTGACTCTCACGCCGCCAACGGTTTCAATGCTTGCAATGGTGACCTCGCCACCCATGATATACCTGGCAACTTTGCCAACAGGGGTTCCTCGCTTGACCAAAAAACAATCTCTAAATACGTTGGTTCCGTTGCCACCCGTAAAAGTCTGGATGTTCTTCACAGTGTACACCGGTATTAGACCAAGGATGTCCGTTGCTGCTTGCAGAACCTGAACAACACCCGTAGATCCGAATCTATACAGGACCAAATCTCTGATATTTTCAATTCTGTTAAGGATCTTGTCGTCCAGTGGCTTTAGTTTGTCTGGCTCGTCCTCAAATGTGTCAACAAATTCCGTGCCCTCCTCGTATAATATAAAACCTTGCTTTTTCAATTTCCTCAAAAAAACTTCCGTCACTGCACTGGTCAGTACAGCTTTGGTGTCAGGATACTTTAGCATGATTTTAGAAACATTTTTATCGGCGTCAGGGTGGTCAATCTTGTTGAGTGCCAACACAGTTGGAAATTTCTCCATCATAAAGGACTTGACCACTCGAGTGATCCATTCGTCATCCCATTTTTCCAAAGGTGGTAGTCCCTTCAACCTGTCCAGGGCTTTTTGGATCATGGGCGCATGTGAACCGTACCCACCGAATTGCGCTTGAAGTGTGTCCACTATGCTAGATTTCGTTGCTGTATGTTTACGCACAATAGACCCCCATCTTTTCTTCAGGTTCCCCTCAACCCAAAGCCTGATTTCGTCTTGCAGCCATTCTATATCGTTCAATGGATCATATCCTCTTGTGTTCTTCCCCTCTGCATCTGTGGTTCCACTAACGTCCACCACATGAATAAGAGCATCTGCGTGTCTTAAATCATCCAAGAATTTATTTCCAAGCCCTCTGCCGGAATGCGCTCCAGGCACAAGCCCTGCCACATCCAACAGTTTGATGGGGATATGCCTTTTACCCTTGCTACACCACCCATAGTTAGGTTTACAAAGATCTTCCTTGCCAAATCTGGAGCAAGCACACTCAACTTGCAAGTAGCCGGTTGCCTGATTTGGCTCGATCGTGGTAAAGGGAAATGCTCCTACCGCCGCACCTGCGTCCGTCAAAGAATTTAATGTGGTGGATTTCCCTGAAGATGGCTTACCCACAATACCAATCAATGGATCCCTGGGCATACTGGCTCTATTTCCGTTTTATTCTTACAGACAGCTTATACTACAAGTTAGTTGGACAAAAGCTAAAAGACGGAAAACGAAAACGCAAAATGAAAATAAAACCAACTCTCATTACAATTCATCCTAGAACACTTACACATCTGTTTTGCACTGCATAGCATTACATTTCTTGCATATCTATCTATTCGAGAAAAAAAAAAAAAGGCATCGAGTGAATTTTTCACCTTGATAAAAAAGCCCTTACTAACCCTACAATAAATTGTGCCGAAACCCTCTGGAGTTTTCTAGAATATTCTAGCCCCATCAGGGCTAGAATATCCTAAAAGTTTATAGTTGACGAAAATTTTTCAGCGATGAGATGCACATTTATAATGCTATGATGTTCAACGCAAAGGAAATCATAGCGTTATCGGGTAGGTTCGCATCGTTAGCAATAGCTAGTCGCATATATACACAGAGATACATATTATACCTATACCGTTAAGAAATAGGATAGAAAATAATGAGCGAACAAAAGGAAGATTTGTTTAAACCAGTAGGAGAAGCTGCTGCAGAGGTCGAAGATGAAAGCATAGCCGAACAGAACAAAGCTAATGACGGCGTCAAGTTAACCGGCGCACAGGACGCCATGGGCCATCCAGTGCAAGAGATAGAGTCTCTTTGTATGAATTGTGGAAAGAACGGTACAACCAGACTTCTTCTGACTTCCATCCCTTATTTCAGAGAAATAATTATTATGTCATTCGACTGTCCTCACTGTGGGTTTAAGAACTGTGAGATCCAACCCGCTTCTCAAATTCAAGAGAAGGGCTCTCGTTACGTTTTGAAAGTGGAGTGCCGTGAAGATTTTAACAGGCAAGTTATTAAGTCAGAAACTGCCACTTGTAAGTTTGTCGAGCTAGACATTGAGATTCCTGCTAAGAGAGGTCAATTGACGACAGTTGAAGGTTTGTTATCCGAGATGATCGACGATCTGTCGCAAGACCAGGAAATGAGAAAATCTATAGACGAAGCTCTTTACAAGAAGATCGATGACTTCATACAGAAAGTTAAATCCTACATCAATTGTGAACCCAACACTATTCCGATTACATTTATTTTGGATGATCCTGCGGGAAATTCCTGGATCGAATACAAACCCGGTGAACCTCAACACAAATGGTCTCATACCCAGTACGTGAGAACCGACGAACAAAACGTTCAAGTTGGCATTATTACTAGAGACCAGTTGGAGCAACGTCGCCAAGAACAATTAAAACAATTGGCCAACCGTGAAAGAAATCCTTCTGAATCTGTCAAAGTTGGCTCAGCAAACCCACAGTTTTTGTCAGACGCCACCGACATCGAAAACTTTAACAACGAGGTGCAAACATTCAGAGCTTCTTGTCCATCGTGTACCCAAGAGTGTGAAACTCATATGAAGCCAGTAAATATCCCACACTTTAAAGAAGTCATTATCATGTCGACGGTCTGCGATCATTGTGGTTATAAGTCTAATGAGGTGAAGACCGGTGGTGCCATCCCTGACAAAGGAAGAAGGATTACTTTATACTGTGACGATGCAGCTGACTTGTCCCGTGATATTTTGAAATCTGAGACCTGTAGTATGGTAATTCCTGAATTACATCTTGATATTCAAGAAGGTACATTGGGTGGTAGATTCACCACTTTGGAAGGTTTACTAAGACAAGTCTACGAAGAACTAGAATCCCGTATTTTCACTCAAACTTCGGATTCCATGGACGAAGCAACGAAAGCCCGCTGGGTAGAATTTTTTGCCAAGCTAAAGGAGGCCATCGCTGGGAAAGTCAAGTTCACAGTCATTATGGAAGATCCGTTGGCCGGGTCGTACATACAAAATGTCTACGCCCCAGATCCGGATCCAAACATGACTATCGAAGATTATGAAAGAACTAAAGAGCAAAATGAAGACCTGGGATTGTCCGATATCAAGGTTGAGTAACGATCGTTGGCCTCGGTATCACCTCCCCCTTTCCTCTTCCTCTTTACATATATCCTAACCACACAAGCACTCATTTGATATGATAATACTTATTCGTTTTTATTCAAATAGATAGCGCAGTCTTGAAGATTTACCTATATTTTTAAACTTTTGTATAATAGTTGAAATAGATAATACAGCATTTTTTGGCTCCTGCTTCATATCTTTTTTTTTAGGTTTTTGCTTTATATTCTTTCTTTTAACTCAACTTGCGCGGAGCAGAGGTAAAGAGGACAACTATAAATGCTGTCAAAACGAACAATTTACAAATATTTTTACGAAAAGGAAAAAGCGCAAGAATGAATCTTAAACTTTCTGCTATTGAAAGTTACTTTTTCCATAGAAGCAGACTAAATTTGCATTCATGTTTTTATGTCGGAATCAAACTCAACGAATTGCCCAAAAAAAGTCAACTGATAGCGGCTCTTAAGTATACTGTAATCCAACATGAACGTTTGACTTGTAATGTATTCTATGATGAATTGAAAAAGGAAAACTTCCTACAAAACATTCTTGAGCCACTGAAATTTTGCGATCTAGTAGAATACCACCACGATTGGGACCAGTTAGGGGAAACCGAAATTAACCACATCTTTCAAAGGTATAACTTTTCATACAACGAGAATAAACCTTTATGGAAGATTCTGATCCTCCCTAATCAAAATGAAATGCTATTGCTGACAGATCATGTTCTCATGGATGGGATGTCCGCTGTTCATGTGTGGGAAACGTTTATGGAAGGCCTACAGATGCAACAGCCGGTTGAAATTGATGAAACAATATATTCACCATCATTAAATTCATCAACTGAAAAAATAATGTCAGCCCCACTATACGGAGATTGGCCCATACCTTGGAATTGGCATATAGTGCGACAATTGGTCAGTAGACTACATTATTGGTTTCCACAAACAGTCGTAAAAAACAATAGAAATTTAATCCAATTTGCCAACTACTCATTTCCAAAAGACCTGCTGGATGATAAACCGAGCGATGGAACTCAAAAATACAAAGTTAAAAACACGAACCATCAACGGGAGTTTCGATTATCGCCGACCCATCTCAACGACATTTTACAAGAATGCAAGGCCAATAATACTTCGTTGACTTCCCTTTTAGGTGCCCTGGTCTGCACCAGTTTCGAAAAAATAGCTGCACATGAGTATACCGGATCATTTTTGAAAATTGAATTACCAATGAATATTAGAAAGCCTTTTGAACGAGTCTTGAAATTACCTTCAGATGATAAGCTCGCCGTGGGAAATTTTATTGCGGTCATAGAATTCAACCATAAACTACATCAAAACCGTGGGATATGGGATATCGCTTCTCAAATTCAAAGGGCCATAAAAAGCAGTTCCGAGGATAAAATAATAGATAAAGTAAACGAAGTAAAGTTATTGGAGGTTATTTCTTCTCAACAATACATAGAAGATAAAATTAGCTTGAATAATGGACCTTCTTCCACATTTGAAGTAACAAACTTAGGATTTCAAACATTCAAAGATGCATGCAACACCAGTTTACCGTTTTATATAGTAGATGCTACATTCAACGAGCCGCAAGGAATATCTTCAATTTTCTCACTAAGCGTAATCTCTACTCCTGGTAACGGACTACATTGTTGTATCAGTTATCCAAATACTCTCACTAAAGTGCTAGAACCCCACTGGCAATATATGAAAGATTACTTAAATTTATACTAGCAGCACTTCACTAGCTCAAATACAGAATAAAACCACATTTCCCACATGTAAATATAGAAAGCAGTTTATTCGCTCTTTGAAGCGAGATCTTCTTCGATAGACGTCACCTCAACGTCAGGATAGTTGGTGCCGTCAAATCTTGCTGATTGTTGCGCTTGAATAGACTCTTCATGTATTCTAAAAATGTTAATTAGTGGGAACGCCACAATAAAAATTAATACGAGTAAAAACATTGGTAAACCATCAAAAATATAAAGATACCACTCGTGCGAGGCAATTTCTCCGTCATAACCCTGAATAAATTCAACAGCTCTGACGATCGACCTAATTAAAATCAGGAAACTGTTCACCAATAAAGCAATGTTTAGGTATTTCCAACTACCATACCTTACCGATACACTGGTTGGTTTTTTGCTCATCTTGAAAATGAACAAAACCTCATTTATAATGAAGAGGCCAAAAAAAGCAATTTGAATGAACAAACCAGCTGTAACGAGATGAGAACCAGAAGATGCACTTGTCACCTTAGACATCATAGCACCACCAATTGCTTGTAATAGAAGACTGCCTACATCGCCAATCACAAATATTGTAGTATTGAATCTAGCGGGCATGATCATTAAGTTTTCTGCGAACAGCAAAGTAGCCATTCTACCAAAAATCATGTAAATACTGGCAGCATATAATGTTGGAGACACCAGCAAGAAAACCGTTTGAATAATATAGGGGTTTAGTAGTGTGGTGTCTTTGCTTGATTTACATCTAAACGCAAAGCCCACACACTCAACAAAACACCCAAATATAAAGGGAATGTACGCTCCTGCTAAGTTTACCGTACCGTAATACCGCAATACGGGTTGGGACTTCATAAGAGAGCCAACTCTCCTTTTACTTTTCACAGAATAATGGAATAGTAAAATTACAAATGCTACCCCCGATACTGCAAAAAGTACCGTAAAAAGTATACTTGCACCTAATTCCGGAGTGTATCTATATAGCTCGAAGCCGTCTTTTGCCATGTTCGAAGTGGTGAAAAGTGCTGACTGTCTATTACATACTTTTACAGGGTTTATTATTATAGAATAAAACAGGCAAGGTATCTTATCCCTTTATTATGAAAACTATATATACGCATAAGTCTTTTGCTGCATGATAAGCCCCTTCCCAAGAATATGACAACCTCTTATTGTTCTTTTCACCAAAGATCCACGGAACTCATCTTTAGCAAGTGAGGCTTGAAATATCACAGATATCATTGTGAATACCGCATTGAGCAGATTGTTGACAGCGGGCATCTTACTAACAGGCGCAATCTAAAGAAGCCGCGAAAAAAAAAAGAACACGCTAAACGATTCACCCATGCCAGCCAAGTGTAGATTTGTTTGTAGAGGAAAACAGTTGATGAGCAATTTACAGTGTTTTTTTATCTTAGTAATATTCATCAAAATTCATAGGAAATAGTCAATGATGCATGTCTGAAAACAAAACGACCTATATACCTTATTGTGGCTTGTAAAGTTTAAACTTAAAAATAAACTTTCTTTTTGAATGATAGATATTTCCGCTTTTGGATGCGCTTCACAAGAATAGAAGCAAAAAGTCCGGTTAAAATTGAAATATGATAAAAACCCAAACATATTAAAAAACCCAGACATAAAGAAAAAAACTTTGAAAAAAATAAGTATTATGCCGCTGAGCGCGCCACGTTAAAAGCTCGAATTCTTCGCATTGGTAGTAGCGCAAAGTCCAAT
>JXWR01002760.1_pt1 | contig 11752 bp, 4 predicted proteins | sample 315541 | NCBI WGS metagenome assembly JXWR01 (sample SAMN03273951, study PRJNA271842) | soil metagenome | isolation source: rice field ambient CO2 | place: India: CRRI Experimental farm Cuttack,Odisha-753006 | collected 2013-12-17
AAAAAAAAAAATAAATAAATACAATAAAAAAAGATCGACTGATAAACCTGCGATAACCAGAATTCAAAATGGCTTTATCGCATAACTAAAATCTAACACTTACTTTGTCTGCGACATCCCGACTTAAGTATTTTTTCAACATTATTTGATGATAAATTCGTCTGGTCTATGGCTGGTAATTAACCAGCTATATAGCCAGTAAACTACCACCGCCTTAACTTTGACGAAGTCTGAGATTAGGCAACTCTGCAAAATTTGCAGAATGCATCAATTCACTTTGTCGCATTCTTCTCTTGTTGACAAAAGAAAGCCCTGTGATTTTTTCGTTTGGATTACCATGCTCGTCCAAATTGCTTGAAATTAGTCCATCATTGCCCAAGTATAATACTTTCATCACGTTGCCGAATGGGACCACTACTGCTTTATGACCAAACCTTGTGATTTGAGAAATTCGCTTAACTAGTAATCCTTCGCCATCGGCGCCAAGGTTGTTGTTATTTGCATTGTAGCTACTGTTATTAGTGATGGTGGAAGAGGTGGTTGAACTGGTGTTGGAGTTGGTGGTGGGAATTTCATGATAGGTTACTTTCCCCGTTGCTGACATGGTGAAACCTTCCCAGGTCTCTGCAAGCAGCGGGGCACGGTGATCTTTTGAATTAGAAATCAAATAATAGCGACGGTGAAAGCTATCACTTGAAAATCCTGTGCTTGAAGTTAGTGAAGTTGGTGAAGTTGGTGAAGTTGGTGATGATGATGATGAGAACTTGGTCTTTCTCGAGCGAAGCCCCGAACCGGTGTTATTGCCGCCTTCATAATAACTATCATACGCAGCGGGAGCGGGAGCGGGAGCGAGAGCGCCACTATTACTATTGCCATCATTGGCAACAGTTTTCCGTTTTACTCCCTGGACCATATTAAGATCTGTCAATTCCCAAGCTTCCACGTCTCCGAGCCAATGCTGGTGCTCCACCACAGAATTAAACCCGAGACATCTAGTTTCTCTTGGATCTCTTTCCACTCTCAAGCAAATACTGTTCTTGGCTCTGTTTTCATTACTAAAAGTGTGCATAATTAGCATGTTTGTGTCAAGCTCGGTATAAACTATGGAAAATGAAGAAATCGAAGCACATCCGCAAAACCGGCAGTGCGTAGGCTGGTCATGAAATACATGGAATGTTCCCTTCTTGAATTGTCCAATATGGAATCTCTTGACTAGGGTACCGGTTTGCACATCAATGAGCTCGGCAGTGAGGCCATGAGTTCGAACAATCATACCAACAAAACTAACGGCAACGATGGTGGAGCTTTCAAATTCTTCTGGAGGAACTTTTGGCGGTACTACCACGTTGGTCATTGAGCCGATCGAGGCTTGTCTTTGTAGTTTGCTATGACCATGGTGGGCAACTAGAGCACCTGTTGGAATGGCAGAAGAAGCGGAAGCAGCAGCAGCAGCAGTTGCTGTTGCACTACCGCCACCTCCTAACATCTTCATTGTTGTCCGCTGCATCGCCAAGGGTGTCATTAATCCTTTACCACGATTGTACCGTTCTTCCTGGATAAGCAAAGTTCGAACTCTCCATTTATTATTAACCACGGTAGCCACCACAATCTTGCCGCTTTCGGTACCACACACTAATCGATCATTGACTCTTGAGGATATTAAAAGCTTAGTAGTGCAGATTTCTTCCCTGGTGATTTGAGTCTCAGAAATTGATCCATCAGCACAACTAATGGTGTACATCTTACCGTTTTTTAATACTAGTGATAACTCGAATTCGGCATCCAAATTTTCCAAAACAAATGAATCTGGTGGTGGGGCCTCGAACGCATTGTTGCTGGAAATTGAAGCGTGGCGTTGGTGGCCTCGTTTTATGCTGCTGGCGGTTGATCTGATACTAGAAGCACTATTCTGTCTTGAAAACCCTGGTCTCATTGGCGTGTTTGCAGAAGCACTTTTCTGTTGTTGTCTTTCCAATTCCTCCTGTTCTTCCTTCTCTTGCTGTTTTTGCTGCTGTTGTCTCTGTTGTTGTCTTTTTCTCAATACCGATCCAAGCACCGTTTTCTTTCTAAAAAATGCTTCTAAAGGCACAGTGCCTTTCAACTCGGCAATTTCCACTGACCAAATCCAGGACATGTTGAGCCGTGACCAGCATTTAATGTATCCTCGTCTTGAAAAAACGGCAATTAAGTTACCGTGAATCGAAAGCACCGCGTGGGTAATAGGCCAGATTTGTCTAGCTACCGGTAAGCTCATTGGTGGCGGGACCGGTTTGGCCGCTGGTGACCAAACCAAGACACGATGGTCCATGCCAATGGAAACAATAAAGGGACAGGATTTGTTGCTGCTAATTTTGACGATATCTAAAGCATGACCGCGAATCAAGTCCTTTGATTGGAATGTATTAGCTGAATCATCTTTGCCATAAATAGCTGAGTGCAGATGATGATTCAGCAATGCCAGATATCCTTGCTTGTTGTCGTTATGATCATTATCGGCACCATTGTCGCTCGTATCATAATCTGTAGCAAACCCAAGCGATGAATTTTTTAAGCAAAGTTTCAAAATAATGGTGGAGATGGTGAGAATAAACACAAAAGATACAAAGAATTCAAGCACGTAGTAGAAATCGAGTTGGTAAGTAGTGGCGGGATTGGTGGAAATGAACTCTGTTAAAGTGAAATTTTTCCTATCTAAAAGCTCGGTTTCGGTGAATGCGGTTTTAGGCACTGCGAAAACTGGTTCTTCCACTATAACTCGCAAACGTAATGGATTACCGCCTAAAGATTCAATATGTTGTTGTTGTTGTTTTTGTTGTGGTGATCCATGGCTGAAGATATAGTTTGACCAAGTCGAAGAGGATGAGAAAAGTTGGCTAATCAACGCTCCTAATGATTTTTGTTTCAAGAAATACACAAAAGGATAGCCAGAGTCCGCATCAATGTTGTGTTGAATGCTTTGCAACGTTTGATTAATCAAGCTGCTGCTTCTGTCAACTAAGTCGGTAACATTTTTAGCCAGTGTGTTGATTAAGCTAATCGTCCCATTACTGCTGCTGCTACTGCTGCTACTGCTGCTGCTGGTAGCATTAAATAATGCATTGTTAGCTCCAGTGGCGCCCCATCCGATCAACTCAAAAACATTGAAACTGATCCCATTAGCAACCCAATTGATATTAACAAACACAAGCACGGCGAGCATTAAAATTGAACTAGTGACAGTGCTAGAAAACGGGAGCTTTGCGCGAAGCATATATTGCCCAATAACATGCCTAAACGACGTAGTTCGCGAGTATTTGTAAGCCTGACTTGGTGAGCCGGCAAAAGCGGCAGAGAGCCAAGAAGAAGAATAAGACGAAGCAAAGTTGGGTTTCATCATAACAGAGTTATTGCTACTGTTCAAGCTAGTATAGTAGCCCGTGCCGTTATTTGATTGGGCCAAATTGTTATCTTCTTCAGATGCTGATTTTCTGGAACGTTCCAACAAGTCTTCCAATTCAAGTCTTCTGATATCCACGCTAAGGACTGCGGTGAAATAGGTCAAGTGCAAAGCATGATCAATTACCAAGGCAATAGCAGCAAAAACGCAAAACTGTTGAGCAGAGTCAGAAACAAACGGTACAATCAGCAACAATATGAGCAAATCCAAGCCGACGATGGTGGTTGAAGTAATATTGCTTTGTGAAATGACGCTAGCGAATTTCAATGGTATGAAAATTGAGTCTTTAAGCTTAGATACGGCCGCAAGCAAGCGAAACATGTTTTCAATTCCAACGACAATAACAATGAATGATAAGATTTGTAATGGGATTTGTAGTAGATCCAAATCGTGAAACCAGTAGAACGTCAACGTGATGGCGGCAAGAATGGATAAAAGCATCTCAACGGCAAATGCAAGCAATAAGCCGAGCTTTGATCGCACGCCATGGACGTTTAAAAGAGATAGCGTGAAGTAAATTAGTACCAAGGCATTAGCGAATATGAGGATTAACTGGTCAGAACGAGATAATTTGAGAAGTATTAGCTGAAACTGCTTGTATGATTTAAGCTGTGGGCTTTTGCTAAAGACCACAAGTCTAGCAAATGATTGTTTAAGATTTTCTAAATTTTGGTCCCAGAGCTTGCCGGGGCTGTGAAAATCATTATTGGTACTATGGTTTTTACTGTTTTCAATATAAAATAAGGAAATCTTGAGAGCTTCAGCAGAATGCACCATGCCATTAACTTTACCAATACCGGCAAAAAGCCCAGCAACATTAACATCAATGGCCGGGTTTTGATTCTGGCGGTGTTTCAGTGATGAAGTATGCTGCTGCTGTCTGATGCATTTCTGAATAGTTTTCAAATGAGTCTTGTCCAGGTTTAGTTTATCTAGGGAATTGTCCCAACATTGGAAAATAGAGTACAAAAATGCAGTACTATTGTTGTTATTTCCATCAGTAGGCAAACTCAAAGATTGGAGTAACTCATTTTGAAACTGTAAGGCCTCGATGAGGAACTGCTTGTCCAATGCGCCGAGGCTTGATTGTGTCAAAGACAAAGATGAAGATGAAGCTGCTTGGATCAAGTTAGCTTTTTTATTATTTGAGTTCCATTGGGTCTTTGACGGCTGCACCCAAAGCTGTTTGACATGAATATTTGCATCAGTATTGATATCCACATTTTTGCTGCTGCTGCTCCTGGTAAGCGCCAATGGCAGCTGGCTCGCATTGTAATTGTATTGTTGCAACCCGCTATTATCGTCAATGACTCTGATTCCCTTGAAGTCGCCCTTGGAGAGAAACGACACCAAGTTTGGGTTAGTATAGAGAGTATAGATTGCCGGGTACGAGATCAAAAACACAATAGAGACGGGAATGAGGATAAAAGCTCGAGGGTTTCTAGTGATTGAAGCGCTGAGTCTGGCGTAGAAGATCTCGACGTGTTTGGCCGCTGCTATGTAGGAGCGGCGCAAAGCGTTGTGGGGCATGCTACTGGCTGTTTATTGGACTGGAGGGAATACTGTTTATCTGGGAATGGGCGGTTGATGAGAATTGAGGAGGAATAGGGATATACGATGATAGCAATGGGGGGGATGGCGTGGTGGTGCTTTATTGGGTGTGCTTCCCCATCAATGTTTTCTGAATAGACTGTATTATTGATATTTTAAAGAGTTGCAATTATCGGTATCAGGATTATGGATATCAAGGGATGGATGGGAGTCAACGGGGACGGACTAATAGTACCGATCTTCAGGAATATGCTCGACAAAGGTTTAAGAGACAAGATTTGACTGTATCCGGACTTGAAATACCTGAGGCTGGAAAGCGTCTTGCTGAATGAATGGATCAATGAATCAATGAATACGAGGAGCTCAGACCGCGATACAGTATGCCAACCAGTAGAGAGGAGCGGTGGCTCTGGCAGGTGCAAAAGGATTTTCTCCAGCGGTGAAAATTTTGCGAATGCGATGCTGCGCCAGGGAAAAGATGCCGGAACAGTGTGTAGCGCTGACCAGCAATTGCTTATCTGTTGTATGGTGGTGGTGATGGAAACGTGCTGGGCGTTGTGCTGTTGTTGTTGCTGTTGTACTGTGTTGTCGTATCAGCAGTCTGTCCGTGTTGTATCAATAGAATTGATTGTATTTTTAATATTTATTGTACTGTATTGTAGTGTCTTCGGTTGACACTTCCCCTTTCCGCACTCGAGTTGCGGCTGGCAAGACAGACACTCGGACACTGCGCACGTAGCACACTGCCGATCGCCGCCCTCCCATTGGCTGACAGGAACACTACAACAACTACAGCATTTCAAAACAATGGTCCATGGCAAGTATATAAAATTGTGGAGATTAAGGATCGTTAGATAGTAGAACAGAATACAAAACGTAGGATAATATAGAGAAAGCGTACAACGGAAAGCAAACAGCATGTGATATATATATGTAGGGGATAGATTGTCGATATTTGGAAGCAGAGATTGTTAATGACTACTTTGCTCCCAAAGCACAAATGTTCAACTTCCACATCTCCCCCAACAACTGGTCAATTCTCTGGTCTAACACCCCGTTAGCATATTCGTCTCTGCTAGCAGGGTCCAAGTAGTTCTGCACCTGCGCCAACCGGGTATAACTCTCGGTACAAAACATCAACTGGATCTTCACCAACGATTCAAACGATGCGTCGAAATATGGCACTCTGAGAGAAATCAACTCGGGCAACTCACGTTTCAACTGTTCGTTCAAGTCTTCATAGATTTCCTTGGCCGCTTGCAATTCTTTTTCAGCCCTTGGCAACTTGGCCACATCTTTGGCCGGCTTGTCCACTAAGCGTCTTACTTTGGCCTTAGCTTGTTCATAGTCGGTCTTCTTGTGTTCCCTTTTCTTCAATGCCTCATTGACGTCAACAAAGTAGTTGCAGAACTTGTTGATTGGATCCAACACTGTCTGTCTGAATGGTTCATCAATGGTGCTGTTGACCTGAGTGTCGAGCTCTTGCACACATTGGTTATAGTAGTCACCAGTGGATCTTTCTGCTGAACTTGTTTTAGCGTCTTCGTAAAAGCTAGCCACGATTTCTCCCATGGCAACTTGCGAATTGCTAACAGCTCTCAAACTGTCCAAGTAGCCCTTGGACTCTGTCTGCATCTTCTTGCCGGCTTTCTCAAGCACTTTGTAACGGCGCTCTTCAACTTCAAACGCTCTGTCGCTAACCTTGTCGGTGTCTTTGACAAGAACCTGAGCTCGTTAGTAATTGAGGTTCTGTATTTGCACTGGCACATCTGCCTTGTCTTGTCTTGCCATTGTCAAAGCTATTGCTGCTGCTGCTGCTTATGCTGCTGCTGCTGCTGCTGCTCGGAAAGAGTGGTACTTACCTGATTGGTGGCTCTCTGCACACCCTTTTTGAAACCTGCCCAGGACATTATGTTATGTTGAAATGTTTATTGATGTGTTACTCTAGTCTGTGTATGAGTGTGAAACTGCTGTAGTATATTCAGAGTAGTAGTTTGTCTCTTTTCATCCTTCTGGTTCCACAGTTCCTCCATGGACTAGACGGCAGACGGGGTTCGTTGCCGCTGCTGCTGCTGTTACTGCCGCCGCTGCCAATTCCACTTTTTTTTGTTTTCTTTTGCTGAATGCGCACGTGATCTATTTACTAGCCAGAGCAGAGCGAGAAATGGCAGATATATAGACAGATAAGGACAGACAGATGTCGAAGACATGAATAGTGACAGATGAATAGCCATCATTGACCAAAATACACCAAACAAAAACAATAACAAAAACAAAAACAATAACAATGATTGTCGACGTGGATGAAGCAGACGTCACCATCTTGGAGGAGAACCTCAACAAGAGCCGCTCTCTCATTGCCGGCATCAACCTTGGATTGAAGAAAATCTCCCATACCTCCCAGCGCTCAGAGACCTTGATCAAGCCCATGATTGACAACAGCCGCAAGCTTGAGATATATCAGCGCAACATCAAAGACTGCTTGAAGCTCGTTGATAAAGTCAAAGACAGTGCCGCCACTATTGCCCAGTACGAAATTGTGCTCCAGAATACCACCACTTTGGAGAAAAACCTCCCCAAATACATACAATGCTTGAAGGACAGCAAGCTGCTCTTGAGTGAGATGCGCAGTTTGAAAATCGATGAATTCAGAGGCATCTTTGACAATATCTTGAAAGTTATTGCCAATGGCGAGTCCAAGCTTTTGTCCTATGCTAAAAGCAACATCATATTGTACTCCAAACCTTTTGATCCAACGGAGATCATGGCCAACAACTTGACATTCCCCGTATTGGACGATAAAATCATCAACAACTTGATGATGATTATCCAATATTTTGCCGACTACAGAAAATACAGAAACAACAACAACAACAACAACTCCAGCAAAAATGACGATTTTCTTGAAATTGAAAACATATACATTGAGCAACGACGCTACTATATCAAGGAAAGTTTGAACTACTTGGAATCAGCCACAAAACCTCACTCCAAAGGTCCTAACGTGCCCTATGAAAAGAACTCCAATGGTATCAACCACTATACTGATGCCATGAACAAGTTCATCCTCACTGAGAACGACTTGATCATCAAGATCTTCTCCAATATCCAATACATCACCGACAACAAGTTGAAAAATGCTGTGCTCAACGCTGCCAAAAAAATCAGAATCTTTGAAAAACTCTTCTACACCGTGCTCAGCAACTATGTTAAAATCGTGCAAGCCATTATTGATTTCGTCAACAAAAATTACACCACCGATGGGGTGCTTTCGTTTGAGTTGATGCAGTGCTACTTGAAGCTTGCCCCCACCTTGGACAAAGTCAGCGCCACTGCTTCCAACAACAAAAACGTGGGCCAGTTGGAAACAATTTTCAATAATGTCAAATCAGTAGCTGGCAATTTGTTCCGCGAGTACTTGAAATTCATTGATACCCGAATCACGAACCATATCATCGCTATGCCTTCTGATAACGGCGTCAGCGAATGCACAGTGGAGCTCATGTCTAGACTTCGCAAATTCTCTGAATACAAAGAAGCCAGTGCTGCGGTGATTGGCAGTATGAAGCCGGGTACGTGGATTCCTACTCCAAAGCCGCAATGGCTAGCGGTATTTTCCAGTGTTTCAACCACCCAGCCAATAGATGAGAAAAACCCACAATTGCTCCTAAGCAGCTACTTTAGCGATTGCATAGATGCAATCTTTATCAGTTTGGAAATAAAGGCCAAACAATTGCTTCCCGGTAAGCAACGGACCAGCACGATTGGGTACTTCCTCATCACAAACTTGACGCTAATTGACCAAATCATCAAAAAATCAGAAATACATGCGATTTTAGGGCCCATGGGGGCAGAAAGACTAGAAAAATTGCGGAAAAGAGGTCTAAACATGTTCTTAACCAACTGGAAATCCTTGGCTAGCACATTGATGGACGTCACCGTGATATCCGGCAGCACCGCCACTGGTGGTGCATCAAGCACATCATCAACATCGTCGGGTGGGTTAGGTAAAAAGACCAAAATTAGTTCAAAGGACAAAGACGCAATCAAGGAAAAGTTCAAAACTTTCAATAGCGAGTTCGACGAGCAAGTTAAGAGTTTCAAAGCCTACCATATCAAAGACCAGCAGTTGAAGCAGAGTCTCATTAAGGACATCAGTTTTATTATTCCATTGTATAATCGGTTTTATGAAAAGTATAGTAGTGGGGAATTTAGCAAACATAGTAGTAAGTATATAAAGTATGATAAGTCGAAGCTAGCTACTATCATTCAAACAATGTGAAGTGCGCTTATGTATAGGGGCAAAGGCATTTGGTTTTTGTTTTCTAGATATTCTGTTTTCTAGACAAGAACAAGAAAAAAAAAAAAGCTTTTGTTGTTTTTTGCGTTAGTTAGTTAGTCAGCCAAATAGATGTGTTAACAGGATATCCGCCACTGTTGTTGAAACTTGTAGCAATCTCACATTTTTTGTAGCATTTTTGCTCTACAAGACTTGCTAAGCTAATCGGCTATTGCACCCTTATGAAGCTTCGTTAGCGCCTCAACTGCCATCACCTACACTGCAGCTGGCCGGAGGAAAACAAAAAAACTAAAACGCAAAAAATAAGGTAAAATTCCTGGAGCGCGAAAAATCAGCAAAATGTTGATGCGATGAGCTCACAGCGGCAAAGCAGTTGAGGCCAAAACTGACCAAAGGAACATGTAAGTACAAGATTGCCTTTATATATTGTTTCGCTTTGTGAAATTCAATATTGACTAACATATTCCCATAGGTCTAGCATATCTAAGGTACGTAATCAATCAAACAAACAGACAGGTTCTAGAGGATAAATTTCAAACGAAGACACAAGCTAACAAGGTCCGCAGCTTTCGATTCAAGGTGTCAGATCATTCTCGCCAAACGAAAAAGAAGTGATCCAGTTTGGTCAGCCGTTGACCCTCATTGTGGGGCAAAACGGTACTGGGAAAACTACAATCATTGAATGTTTAAAGTATGCCACCACAGGTGACTTGCCGCCAAACAGCAAAGGTGGTGCATTTATTCATGATCCCAAAATCACTGGTGAGAAAGAAGTGAAGGCTCAAGTGAAGCTAGCTTTCAATAATTGCAATGGTAACGCTATGATATGTACCAGATCAATGCAATTGCTTGTGAAGAGAACAACTCAAACTTTCAAAACGTTGGAAGGCCAATTGGTGATTTTCAATCATAATGAAAAGACAACCATCAGCACCAAGAATGCTGAATTGGATTCCCAGTTGCCGTTCTATTTAGGGGTATCAAAGTCTATTTTGGAGTACGTGATATTTTGCCATCAAGAAGACAGTTTGTGGCCGTTAAGTGAGCCTTCAAACTTGAAAAAGCGGTTTGATGAGATCTTTGAAGCGTTGAAATTCACCAAGGCGTTGGATAGTATCAAAAATATAAGAAAAGCGTTAGCTGTAGAAATCAAACTTCTTGAACAAAGCGTCAAGCATCTCCAGTTGGATAAGGATAAAGCTACAAAGGCTACGGAAAGAAAACAAGATTTGCAAGAGCAAATTGACAAGTACAAAGAAGATGTTGAGAATTTGAATGAAAGCATCAATGAGGTCAACGAGCAGCTTTCAAAACTTTTCAAGTCAAACCAAGAATTCCAAGCAGTGGTTGCCAAACTTGACAACTTGAGGTTCTCCAAGCAATCATACAATGAGCAGATTAAAAGACTAGAACAGCATATTGATTTTCTTCATGATGACGACGAAACACTTTCTGAAAAAGCCTCTAATTTCCAGCAACAGATTGACAAGTTTAGAGCTGAGATTGAGCTCAATGAAGAAGACAATGAAAATAAAATTGAAGAGTTGAATGAAACCAGGGATTTACACAGTGCTAAAATAAGACAGGAGGGTGAGTTGAAAGGCTCTCAGAAAAACTATCAAAACAATCTTGCCAAACGTGCAAGTTTGATTAACGACAGTTATTCGCTCGTGTTTGGTTCAGATACGCAAGACGAAATCAACGACTCAGTGATTTCACGATACACTAAACAACTCCAAACCGTTAAGTCCAATAAGGAATTTGAGGCACAAAAGTTTACTCAAAAGAGAGATAATCAATTATCTGAGCTTGAAGCTAAGCTACAGCAAGCAAACAGTAATTTATCTTCTCAGAGGAATCTCAAAGACTACACTAACCAGGACATTAAAAAAATCGAAGCAGAAAATGATGCAATAAACAAGAAAATTAATAATGTTCAGTTTGACGAAGGCAGTACCGAGTACGAGAAATCTTTGCTCGAAAGCATGGAAAGTAAGTTACGTACATTGAAAAGCAACAATACGGTTGAAACGTTATCCACCAAGCTCAAAGAGAATGAAGCCAAGATTGCTCAAGTTGAAAATGAAATTGACGATATAAATAAGCAGATTTCTATGAGTAGTAAAAGATCTGATATTTATGCCAAAGTGTCATTACTTCAGGAAGATCAAAAGTACCGTGAAAAGGCCATAAGTTCGCTCATTAGCAAGCATTCAGAAACTTTTAAAGAACTTTTTGGCAGCGAATTGAGATTGGAAGATTGCCAGCTAGTTTATTCTCAAATATTTGAAGAGCAAGAAGAGGCGCTTAGAAATTTAACAAATGAAAATGAAAAGAGTCAACAAAATATTAGTGACGCCCAATCCAAACTCAAATATATAAGCGAAGATCTAAGTCAAAAACAAAGAAAGTATCGAGCAGCTAAAGGCAAAATTGCCGACACTTTGCCAGATGACACCCCAATC
>JXWR01003216.1_pt1 | contig 11744 bp, 7 predicted proteins | sample 315541 | NCBI WGS metagenome assembly JXWR01 (sample SAMN03273951, study PRJNA271842) | soil metagenome | isolation source: rice field ambient CO2 | place: India: CRRI Experimental farm Cuttack,Odisha-753006 | collected 2013-12-17
CTGGACATTTAACCAAAAAGTATTCCATTTGTTGTGCTTTTTACATGGTGATGTTTAACACACAAAAATTGCAAAAATTTAGCCTCAAAAACTCTATTACATGCATGAAAATTAAAAATTTTATGGTGGACGTTTGGCTTAATAGGTAGAAGGGCTTTCTCACTACGTGTGTGCGTGCGTGAAGAAAACAAGTTCGAGTCCCGATAAGCCAACGTATTTTCCACTCTAACATATACAAAGAAAAAAGAAAAAATTTTATTGATATTATAAGAAGATACGGCATAACGACGATGATGAATGAACACGCGTGAACAATCTCTGAGTAATTCTAAGACGAGGAAACATGTTGCCTTCCTACTGAGTCGTTTTAATATTTGTTCTTTTTCCTTTGGTGCTTATAAGCAGCTATGCTACGTTCTTTAAAATGGTAAATCCTAATTTCCCAAGGTAATCGACAATAACAACTCTTATGTTGTCTAGAATATTACAATTGTTTTGATAGATGAAGACCAAGCAAAAAGATGATTATTCGGCAGCGTGATAAAATCATGTATTATTTAATGTGTACTTAATTCTTCTTTCTTTTGAATAGCAAAATATGTGGTTCTGGGGCATGTGTCTCATAATGCACCCAACCCAATGACTGTGTTATTCCCAAACCTCTCCATTCTTCTTCTTCTAAAATTCGTAATGTGCCAGTCTCAGTATTAAAATAATCTGCTGGAATTACCTTCAACATCGGCTTTGGAAGCATAACGTGTCTATATTCATGCGTGTCGTCAGAGTATCTAGGAGAATAGTGAATAGATTCTTGGAACTCGCGCACTTTTTCCTTTTCCGATTCTGTTAAGAGTCTAATTTGTTTGGCCATTTTTGATTTATTGAATTGTGTGACTATATTTGATTAATGTGTAGGGCAGAGAATGACAGATAAAAAGTCTGGGTTTTGCGAGAGCAAAGATTGTGAATGTGTAGTGCTTTTAAAAAGTAATAATATATGGATGAACTGAATAGAAAATAAAGTGTTGCAAAAAATATAAAAAACCAAATGCCAATGCTTTAACTCGGTTGAAAATATGCAGCTTCAAGCTCTATGTGACTAGGTTATAACTGGCTAAGTAAGTAAATGATTCGAAAACCTTGAGGTACAGTGAAAAGTTAAAAGTAATGAATAAAGATACAAATACGTTGCGGAATCTAAATGGAGCTTTATTTCCGTTTTTGTTTTTCAATCTCGCCTTTTTTTTCTGTTAGCGAACTTGACCCGGGTCAATATACTGCTGTGAAAGAGTGTGGGTAGATGTAAGATGGGTAGATGCAATGATTGGGTCTTCGAGTAGACTGATTAGTTTCCTCTCGGATTTTTCTTTCTTTCTTGAAGTAATCTGTTGTAGCAAAAATAAGGAAACCTCAAAGAGAATATAATAAATTAAAAATACTGAGAAACCCGAGGCCTGAAAATAATGTGTTTAGTATATGTATGTATGGGGCTCTTTTGGCTTCTCGATAGTATTAAGCGCCGGCCTTGACTAAATCCAAGACTGCAATAAATCCAGATGTTATTGTTTGCGATGTAATTAACTAACGGTAGGCCAAGCTGAGAATATGCCGTACGAGAATCACAATAGTTTCAAATTGTGGACCTTCTCAGTAGAGATTGAATTGCTGCAAAATGATACAGATGCTGTTGCAAGTAAATTAACGCGTGCGGAATCGGAGCAAATACTCGATTGAGGGTCTTGCTTTATTTTTTCTCGTAAATGCTATATTGGGACAAGTAGGGATATTGTCACTTTCTTGGTTAACAAACTTGTCTGAGAAAGAATTAAGTGTGGTTCAGTGAAGGGTGGTTTAGGAGGAGTATCCAAGGCAAAGAGGTAGACAGATTACTATACGGAAAAAAGAACTTAAAAAAATATAAAAAATGGCGAGGAATTTTTTTTTTTCTTCTGAGTTTCCTTCAAAGGAGAGGACAGAGTGCCTGTCGGGGGCGCACCGACTTGCTACGGTGGCCAACAAATAAAGAAATAAAGTATACACTTGCCCATCAAGGACAACAAAACGAATACAACTTTTCGCAAGATATCTGTCCCTCTAACTTTGCAAACCACTGCATACGCGTAAGCAAAATTTACCATAATTTGCTTATTGTGGCACCAATAATATCGGAGCTCCGTTTATTCTTGCAACTGTCATGGATACTCTGAGACTGTAGTGCTACCTTATTTCTCTTTACTTTATTTTGTGTCTTTGATTTTTTTTTTCTTTTTTTTTCATATTTTCGATTTTTTAATCCTTTCTTCGGGTTCCACACTCTGCTGCTATGTACAGAGTACCGCTCTTTGAATTCTAACACTACATACATCATGCTAATTAACCGATTAGCAGCTACCAGAGATCTCTTCCTGCTACGCCAATCATTCAATACATTTACAGGATTTCGGAACGTTTTTGAATAGATCTGCTTCGCTGTGGTACTGTTTCTGCAACGGTACCGCTCGCTGCAATGTTGGCAATAATTGTAAACGATAAACGATCATGAAGTTTGCTTAGGCCACGTTAGCTTGTAAATTGGTCCTGTTTATCATAGTGCCAACAGCTGCGATCAATCAATTGATGCGCTGACTGCTCTTTGATTGATAATCCACCCAATTATTGAGAAATTGCAGCGTTACGCGTGGGTTATACAGAAAGGTCTGCGGTTGTCGTGACAGCAACGCAGTCAACTGCCTTGTGCTGCAGCCAGAGTCACGCTGCCCCTCTGTTTACGTTCTTGTTTTTGTTTACGTTTTTGCTTGAGCAATTATTTTTTTTTTTCGGCTGTCTTTATAGCAGCTGCTGTGGACAACACAGATAAAAATATGTCGCACGTAAATCTTTGCCATAAAGTACCCATATTAGTGGTATATACCACTTTACCGGACCTTTAATTGTGCCTCATTCCAAAACTTGTTCTAAAACAGCCAACGTAAACCTCAGAGTTATACTAGTAGAAGATGCTATTTGAAAGCCTTTTTTATATGTGGGTTTGATTTGCGCCCACTCTTGTCTAGGTTTTGTCCTTCTGATATATTAGCCAACCATAAATGACCAGCCGCTTCAGTGATCTTGAATCACGTATAATATTTTCTTTTTGACCCTAAATTTCCTACCACTTGTAACTCCATTATTTGATTTCTACTTTTACATTGGAAGTAGCAGCATCCTGGTCGATGAAATCTGTGTAGCAAAGCCGCAGATTTCTTCAAAAACGGATCCGCATCAGTCTAGAGCTTACGTTTACATGTGTCTAGGGAAAAAAAGTAAATCACACAGAAGATTAAATTATTGTTTATATATGACTAATGGAAAATGTATTCTTATAAAGTTAAATAAGTGAAGCAGATACACTCCAGAAAAGAAAAATATGAAAATTTAGGTAAGGAGTGCAGAAAAACTTGGCAGCCCCTTAAAATACTCAAAAAAATGAAAATTAAAAAAAGAATCTAAATAATCATATAATAGCAAAATCAAACAATAATTTGAACTTTTCCTGAAGGTTGGATTCCTTATTTTATGATCACTATGTTAGTAACTTTGAAAAAAACAATGTAAAATATTTACACATTTTCAACCTAGACATTTTACTTTACAAGATAGAAAGTGAACCACGCCTTTGCTGTTCCAACTGAACACCCCCATCTTAATATCGATCTCACGACCAATAGCGTCTTATGAAGATTTTCCCCATTCTTTTTTTTTTTCACACACAATATCGATGTATTTTTTTTTTTTTTTCATGAGAATCTATAAAGCCGCGCAGTCAAGCGTACGTCTGATAACAAAGAATGCTAATGTTACTTCGGAAGGTTTATCTACGGAAACCTTGTTAAAACTTTTAGCTCCTCTATATTCGGTTTCTTTTCACACAATTATCGATTTATTCGAGTCTAGACCTATGTAATTTATATAGTCCACCCGTATGACAAAAAAACACAAGATCGGTCCCTTGGCCCAGTTGGTTAAGGCGTGGTGCTAATATACAGTCTTTACGGACAATGTTACGCCAAGATCAGCAGTTCGATCCTGCTAGGGACCATTTCTTTTTGTTATATTGCAGTATAATTCTTTACTTTAAGACTACTGTAGCAAACAAGAAAAAATCTCAATGTCTGATTTAAAATATTATTTATTTTTTTTTCCTTTGCTATACTGGAGCAAAAATGTTGAAAAAAAAAAAAAGAAAAAAAGCTATATTCAAGACCAACCGCAACCTTATATTTTCTTTCCATTACTGGTTTTATAGAATTGATTTAATAAACCCAAAACCCCGTCACCGTTTTCATTATCGCCTGCTCTTTCATGGGCTATGCCATTATCGTTTGTTTTTAAATTTATCAAGTAAGATTCATCGCCGACAAAATTGTTAATGCTATTATACATATTGTTGTTCGTAGTAGCTGCCGCAGCAAACCTATTTGGAACATTATCACGATATCTTGATCTCATCATAGATTCGCCAACGTTTATACCCTCATGTGGATCATAAATACTGGCACGTAATCCAGAAGGTCGTCCACGATTGACACCAAAAGGAAGTTGCTTGGAAAAATACATGGACATGTTGCTGCTAGGATGAGGAGAAACTGCATTACCACCATCTGCTCTATTTAGATTAGTCTCAGGTCTATCAGCATAACTTTCTACAAAATGCAAATATGATTTGAGCATTTTGTTATCCGAAGAGTTATAATAATCATCTCGTAAATCGTCCAGCTTTTTACGTATTGGCTTATTTGTTTGAAATGATAGTTTTTCTTTCCCTTGTCTTTTGGGTACGTTTTCACTTTCATGTTCTAATTTTTGCTGATTTTCATTTTTTTTCTCAACATCAAACATTGCAAAAGAACAGACATGGCCCAATCCATCCACATGTACTGTGAATTCTCTGAAAAAATCAATAATCTGGTCAGTGCTTTTGGGCAAGGCAAACCAGAAAATAAAAGGAATGAACAAAATACTTAAAACCTCCTTTGCTATTAATGCCACTTTTAACTGAAACAACTCGGCAAATTCTGATTTGACATCCTCAGTATGAAACCTTCCCTCCCATTCTTTTGGTAGATAGTGCGTATACTCAGCAACTGTTTTCAAAGAGTGTTCTGGGTCAAATATTTTATTTTGAGTTTCTTCGGAAGTGGATCCATGTGAAACAGCCCAAACAGAACCTAATATACCAATGTAAAACAAAACCGACTTATTCTCTGTAATTTCAAAATTAATTGACAAATCTGGATCAAACACAGTCAACAATATAAGAACTGTTACCAAGGCACCACTAACAAAAGAAATGAATTTCATTATTAAATTAACTCTTTCCTTTGGAAATTGATTAAGATATTCATTTGACGATTCCATTGAATAATGAAGCCTTTTTTTAAAGAAATGGTACAACTCATTAAACTCCCTAAATTTCCATTCTGCATATGGCGAGAATTCTCTATTGCCAATCAAATGTGGGTCGGATCTGAATTCGTAGAAAAATCTGAAAAAATTGAGTAGAATGAAGTACGAAGCCAAAAATGGGGCAATAATTATATTTAAAGCTCCGCATATAATGAACCTTTTTCTTAACTCTTCAGATAATTTGCTTCTGTTGCTTCTCTTCAAAAACATCGATTTAAATTGTCCTTCGTTATTGAAAACAAATCCGATAATGCACAAGTTTATATTCCATTCCAATGTCTTGGTCAAAAAAAAGTTTTCCTTTGTTAAATAAGATAATAACGGTACATTTAACTTGAAATTCAAAATATCTTTGTTGTATAAAGCAACCAAATAATTTTCTTTTCTCATTATTCTGTTAGCTATATCATGTGCTGTCAACCTTTTTTTTGAATTTAAATCAGATTTTGTATCACTTCTACCATCTTGAGATATTAAAATCCCATTGGCATTTGTATCTCTGAGAAGAATCAACTTTTTAATAATCAACTGCCAAGATATAGTTTGAAGTTCATTCTCTTCAATTATCAAAAGATACTTGAAAAAATTCCTCATTTCTTTGAGCTTCTTAAGGTCAATAAGCCAGAATTGTATCGTCCTAATTATCACAAATCCATAAAATAAAAACAAAAAACACTTGGCTAAGCCTGAAACCTGAGTTTTGTAGCACTTGTCATGATGAATTTCTGACAATTTTTTGGAGCCAGAAAGTTTCGAATAGTCGATACAGTATGCTAAGTAAGTTGAAAAGTAAACTATAAAAACCATGGTGAGCAAGTCAGTCGCCTTTTTGATCAATATACAATAAAAGCCGTTTTTGAGATAGTAGTTGTATACATCCTGAAGAAATATGTCTAGGTTCTCAACATTAGCCCATAACCATAAAGCTTTTTCTCGAGGACTCAATATTCCCAATCTTTGTCTCCTTATTCTTTCATTGTCAATAGATTTCTTATCATATTTTAGATTTGGTGCGGGTGAAGTGCCGTCAGAATTTACCTGAGCATTGGATACGTTAAATAGCGGTAGTAACGGTTTACTGTTATCTCTACCGCCACCGCCACCACCACTGAATGCACTTGTAAAATTAGAGGTATTTCTTTGCTGGACAGTAGATTTAAAATCATCGACATTGCTCGGATTGTAATCGATTGGTTTGTTTTGCCCCGGTGCCATTAATGATATATTTTCCTCATCTTCTTCAAAAAGAATTGACTGAAGACCATCCGAGAATTTTGGTTTGTGAAGTGCAGCAGCTTCTCGCTCAACTAGCAATGACTGCGGTACAGAATTATCATCTTCCTCATCATTGTCATCATCTAAACCACCTTGTAGCCGCGTGTCTGCTAATTTTTGATTATTTCTAAGCTGGACTCCACCAGCAGCAGATGCTTTGAAGTTGTTGGAATTGAAGTACTTATTTCGTAATAAATGATGATTCACATCGTCTGAACTCTCTGAGTCGTGCATTGAATCAGAATCAGAATCGGAATTGACAAGCGAGCTTCTATTATTGAAGCTGCCTTCATTATCCTGGTTAGCTCCGCCAGCAACTATGTTTGATAGTTCAGCTCCATTTCTTTCATCATCATCAACATCATCACCATCGGGGGATGAAACCCCAAATACCCTTGATAAGAAGGTATTATTATGTTCAGACATTAGGATTTCATTTAAGCGCGTAGAAGACTTGTCTAACGTGTTATCGGTTCTATGATGTTTATATGGCTGGTATATCCACACTGTATTCCTAATTACTCCAGGTCTGAACAAATATACATACATACATATATATATATATATATATTGTTCAAGGGTGATTGACTTACAATAATTCTCCTCTAAACAAGCGCCATTAGTGACGCTGTTTGCTGTTTGGTGATGACGGCGATGAGGATCACAGCTGCAAAGCATCGCACTTGATAGCGTTTTTATCACGTGCAATATCACATGAAAAAGGAACCGGTATATGTGAACATGCTATAGCCACGGCCGCGGCCACGGCTAAGTCAACAGAAACCACTTGTGCTTTTAATGTACTTTGGTCCATCCAATTACATAACTTCTAGCAAAATAATATTGGTTCAGGATATCTGTGATTGTATAAAGTGCAAACCGTAGCATGAGAGAACCACTATCGCTAATAACGTCAGCATCCAGTATGAAGGCATATATATTACATGGCAACACAGTAAGTAGATTTAATTATCCATGCGAGGTAAAAATCGAATCACGGATATGCAGATATAGCTATGTCTACTATAGGCCCGTAAAAAATAAAAAATATTTTTGGGTGCAAGCATTAGTAATGTCATTATTGTACAAAACAAATAAGAAATTTATAATGATAAGATAAACAAGTGTCTAGTCTATGGAGATACTTCCTATATATGTTATAGATCAAAATATAAGAACTTGCATATTTATTCTTCATTCAAGTCATTTTAATACAAAAAACTAAATACATCTCAATAGCAATTGTAATCGTAAAAGTACTTAGTTTATTGATTTTTTTTCTTGTTTTGTCAGCTTCAGATCCGCATTGGTGATCGTAGTGGAAGACGATTCAGGTCCCTTATTTACACTTCTGAGCCCATCCGTATTATAGTCAGCATATCCGTTGGAATTACTGTTAACAAAGCCATTAACAGTTGGGGAATCAGAATTGATACTATTGTTACCAAAAGATTCGAACGCTGCTGACGGTTCATACATTGGCACATAATCAGTTACTTCTTTTTCCAATAATTCGGTAATGTTCTGCTCTCCAGACAGGAAATCTTCTGCACCATTATCATATGACTGCCTGTCGTTCGACGAGGAGTTAGCTTCGTTTGCCGTGGTAATGCCATTTGACGATAAATTGGAATTAGAAGACCCTGAGGAAGCAATATTTAAACTCGTTTGTTGTAATTCAGAAGAAGAAGGTATCACTAACTTGCTATTGTGATTATGATTGTCAATGTGGCCATTTTGATAGTTAGAATTTGCAGTGGCTCTAGATCTGGAGGAGCTGACAGTAATATTATTATTAACTTCTGAAGTAGAAATATTAGTTGGCGATTCCGTTTCAATCTCAACAATATTTAGCGTCGTATTGCTGACGTTGGAATTTGCATTATCAGCATCTTTACCACAATGAGCTTGACTGCTATTATTGTGATTACTGTTGAAGCTGTCCTGTTGCCGCAGCAGCAGCGGCTGTTGTGAATGATAAGGGACTCTGTCACGATTTAGTGGCTCAGCATTATACAATTCATCAATAGATGGCACAGAAGGCGTTATTGCTGTTGCTGCTGCGCTCTCATTGGATACTTTGCTTGTTTCAAGATTTGTATGACGTTTGTTCATTGAAAGGCCATTAAGCATTTCCGTAGCAGTGTCAGTTGTTGTTCCAGAACGAAGGGCAGCATCACTACCACTAGCCGTTGGTTCACTAAGGTGTCCAGTATGGCGGTTGACGCTGTTGAGATTATTGTTTTCAAAATGATTATAATTGTTATATGTTAAATGGCCCGCATTTATACTGTTGTTATTGTAATTTTTGTTGTTATTCATACCATTGGCAAACTGCGAGTCATATGAGGGGCTAGCAAAATCAGGTGCTTGATCAAATTGGTCCTCATCTTCGTCTTCTTCAAGTACTGGCACAAAAGGAATCGTTGCATGTTCATTAACATTAGCAGGAACGCCAATATCAACATCAAATGAAACACCACCACTTTGGAAGTAACCAGCTGGCGGTTCTGATGGTGATGACATTGTTGGTGGTTCTGAGGGTAGTAATGATTCTTCGTGGCGGCGCAATCTTTCCTTTTCAGACAAGTGCTGATTATCTATGATGCTATCTTCCATCATTGGAGGAGGAGGAGGAGGCGGAGGAGATGGTGGTAGATAACTGCTACCATTAGCAGCACTAGCATGTCCATTACTCTGATTCAAGATATTGTCAATATTACCATTACTTTCAGGATGATCGTTAGAATAAGAGCCCGATCTGTTGACTTGTGGTGGTGTAGTATTGGTGTTTGCATTTTGAGAGTCATTGTTGATTGGGGATGAGGACGTAGACGCCGAGCCATTGACCACCACTGCCCCTGAATTGTTGCTTCTAAAGGAGTTGTTTCTGCTCTTTGACAACGGGTAGCCAACAACATCCAAATGTCTCGTTGCGTATGGGCTGCTGTTATTGGTAAGGTTTGAATTTGGAACACCAACTCTTTCAGTACCAATAACAATTCTGCGGCTAACGGAAATCACATTCTTGAGGCGCTTAAGTTTGTCAACGTTGATTATTTGATTGTCATAATTAACTGGATCATTTTGGGATCCAGTGAAAGAATCACCATTTTTGCTGCGAAATTTCTTGCCACCACTTCTGCCATTACCGCTGCCACTGGCGGTATCATCACTTCCACGACTCTGCTTGGAGGCGCCATTAGTTTTACCTTCAGAGCCGTCAAACGCCGGACTTGTGTTTCTGTTGCTCAAGTTGGCTACCACTTCGACATAGTACTCGAAACTAACTAGTGGAGCCCCACGTATTGTTGGAAAAATGTCATATGGAATTTTGATGTTTGTGTTCACCTCAAGCTCAAGTGATTGAGGGTCGAGGTATAATGGTTTGATAACTTGAGATAAATCTTTTCTGAAAGACTGGACGCCCCCATCGGGACTGTTGTCTATTTTGCAAATTCTGATCAATGTTATTATTATTCCATTCAAAGATTTGACGTTTTTGATATGCTGCAAATGTACGTGAACCGGCACTAAATCATTTGGCAAATAGGCAATCGATGGGGTGTTGACAACGAGTCTTATAGTCGAGTGATTCAAGTTTGAGCTTGAAGAGTTTCCGTTTTTAGTGAACAATGAGCCGGAAATGTTGTTTATTATGGAGGAGTTTGATTCGTTTTCAGCGGTATCATTGCCGTTTTCAGCGGCATCATTGCCGTCAGTACTGTTGTTGCTATTGTTGCTATGAATAGAGTTTTCTGAATTTATAGTCGAAGAGGATGACAAGTTTTTCAAAAACTTTTTCTGAGGAGACTTGATTAGTAGTAAAGTGGGTTTTGGAGTAGGAAATTTCATGACATTGATGGGACATTGAATCGTGAGGTTCTTTTCGCATTTTGCGAGGGTATCATATGCAGTATATGCTAATGTGTCGCTGTTGTTTGTGCTTGTGTTTGTAAGGGTATTGGGCGTATTTTTGCTAGTACTGTCAGCGTTGTTGGCATGTTGTAAATCGGAGGAAGTGGAGGTGGCGGTGCTGTTTTCCTGTATATCGGGTTTTGCCTTCTTTGTCTTGATGCTCCTGAACCTACTGGATCTCAAACTGGGTATTGGTGAAGCAGATCTCAGCTGGGACTGTGGCAGCACCAGCAGCCGTGTCTGTTGTTGCTGCTGCTGCTGTTGTTGTTGTTGTTGGGTGGATTTGTGGCACAAGTAAGACTTCAATGAGTATGCTACAGAGCCTTTCTCGAATCGTATGCTTGAGTATATATTTCTTCTGGGTAGCTTTATCTTGAAGGGGAAACGATGCTCACCTTTGGACAAACCTGAAATATTGTTGATGTCATTATTACCGTAAAGATTTATGGAGATGGAAAAGAGCTTTTTTTTCTTTGAGATGGCGCTGCTGGAGGCATTTATCTTGATGATGCCGTTTATGGAGAGGGACACGAGGATATTGAGAAGGGGTTTCTTGACAATGAGAATGACAAAGCCGGTGACACAGTCTCCCGGGGCGTAGACTTTGTAAGGGTTGTCGAGGAGGATGTAAAAGTCGTCGAGGGAGTTCAAGTTTTGAAAGAGAAGGTTCTTGGGAAGATTGGAGAGGACATTGGACCGCGATGGTATTAGTTTTGAAACTGACCTTTTCATTGACGATGGCCTTGTGTATTGTAAAACAGTATGTGTTGTGTGTGTGTGTATAATAACTATGGAATGAAAGAGTCGTAAATCAGATGGAAGGAGTAAAGTGGACAAGTAGAATAGAGCAGATTAGATTTAGGATGGCTAGTGGAGGCTGGTGTCGTGGCAGGCGGATGGAGAGCCGGATGAGGAAAGGACGAGAAGCCGAAATGAAGTGCTTTGAAATTGGGAGGAATTGGTGTAGGCAGTGTAATATTTGCACCCAAGAGATGGCGAAAGACGATCAGTTCTTGGCCAAACGGTCAGGAAAAGTGAAGTGTAAAAAATAGAAAGATTAGAAAAAGTAATAGATATTGAGACTGAGACTGAGACTGAGATTGAGA
>JXWR01003790.1_pt1 | contig 11734 bp, 8 predicted proteins | sample 315541 | NCBI WGS metagenome assembly JXWR01 (sample SAMN03273951, study PRJNA271842) | soil metagenome | isolation source: rice field ambient CO2 | place: India: CRRI Experimental farm Cuttack,Odisha-753006 | collected 2013-12-17
AATTGATGAATTGATGAATTGATGAATTGATTGGCTGATTTATTGAAAGGTTGGTTGGTTGGTTGGTTGGTTGTGTAAGCATTAATGCCAAAGACGCAAGACACTGATGAAATATTATGAAATTATGAGAATCTGCATAAAGTAGAACATGAAGCATTTCATTAACAAGAAAAAACCTTCCATTCTCAACTACCTGTAAAACTTGTTTATTTTGTATTTTGTTTACTGTTGTTATTGTATATTCCGTTTCATTGACATCGTTTTTTATCGGCTCTTTTCAGTTTGCCATTTCACTAATTTTGAAACATTGATTTTGTTTTTATGATTAATCTCGCACATAGGAACTCTATATTTGTTTACCTTCCGTCTTTCTCCCTAGCTAATAAGTGTTGCAAAGATACTTACGAGAAACGAAAAAAAGATGCAAAAAAAAAAAATAAAATAAAGTAAAACCCAGAAAGCAAAAATAAGTCATGATATTTAAAAAAGCAGAAAAAGCAAAAAAAAATATAGAAATTTGTAAAAAGAAGATAAAGAAAGTAATGTAACGTAAAAAGTGTAAATAATTTAATAATTGTCTCGTGAGTATAAGAGAAAAATTAGTCCGGTATCTAAGCTTTTGAGAAGTTGAGCCTCCAGCACAATAACCCATGTTGTATAAACCTACGACAACTAGCTCCGCAAGTGTGTTGAACATTACCTTCGTGCAATCACGTTCTTGGATCACGCTGACGATGTTGATGTCTAATCGCCACCTCAAGTGATGGACTACCCCATAATTGAGGTTGATGTAACCTTAAAGGCGAAGAACTAGCAAATCCATTTAAACGACTGCTTGTGAATGGAGTGCCAAAAATTGGGGTATTCTCATTATTTTCATTATTGTTATTGTTATCACTGTTCAAATTGCTATTGTTGTTGTGATTATTATTATTAGCATGACTATTATCTCCTGTCCACAAAGAATCAATAAATGATGATGCGGCTACTGGTGTCATATGGCTAGTATTATTGTTGTTATTTTCATTATTATTGTTATTAGCGCTATTACCATTACCAATAAGTAATCTTTGGAAACTTTTTGACGGACTTTGATGTGCATCGCTAGTTTCTGTAATATACTGCTGTTGTGGATGTTGTAATTCGTGGCTAAATTGATGTGCTAAAGATGCATTATAATGTCTATAGGTACCAAATACAAAATTGTTCATAATTATAGAACCAACAATTCCAATAGTTAAAAAAATCATGCTTTTCCAACTGATTGGCTTGATAAACCCATTGATAATTTCTGCAAATGTTTCGGCCCCAATTTTGGCTCTACCAACCACTTTTGGATCTCTATTCATACATTTTTCCCATGTCATACAAGAAATTTCAAGTGCCGGTACCCTTAGATCTGGTGAACAGTGGTTTCTTTCATATTCTCTTGCACATAAAGATATTTCTTGAGTAATTTCCATTAATTGGCTGTTGATTTTATTGTTGATATCAGTTCTAATGGTCAATAGAAACATTGAAATGAAATACAAAATAATGGATATAAGCATAACATTTACAAAAAGCTGCATGTAAAGCGATATCACAAACGGTACTTGTGGATCCACGAAAACTCTTTTATACATTGGTAAGCCGTCATAGTCAACTGATTTGTCATTAGTATTATTGTTTTTTTTCACAAGATTCTTTCTCGGAGACCTTCTGTATTCTTTTGATATTGGTATCAGGGCCAGATTTTCTTTTCCGTCAAGAAGATCGTTTTTTCGTATGCTATTGTCATTATGGCTTGTCTTATTGTCATCATCATCATCGGAACCATCATCATCGTCATCAGAATCGTTATATGCTGCATTGTTCAATATTTCACTGCTGCTGCTATCGTCACCATCCTTAAAAGGCGATCTTTTTGTGTTGTTGTTGGAGTTATTGCTCTCTGGGCGTTTCGCATCTGCTTCACTTTCATTCGTTATATCACTGCTGTATGCAAAATACCTGCTTTTTTGATTAGATGTTGAAGTATTGTAATCTTTTGCATATGAGTTTCTTGGTCTGTATACTGTTTTTTTCGGTGAAAATAACACTTTAGCACCCTTAGTTGGGTTCATGCTACCATTTTCAATGGCGGAACTAAGTTCTGGATGTGATTTTAACGTACTATTTGATACTTGCAATCTGCGAGGGGAATTTTTCAATATTGAATGCAGAGATGGAGTTTGTTTGGATGGAGTTTGTTTGTGTTCTTGTTGTGTAGCGGCAATATCATGGATATTTGGCTTTAGCTGTAATTTGGAATTGCTTGCAGTATTTATTTCAGGCCTAGCATCATTTTCGCTTCCTCTGCGGGACAAAATTTCCTTATTACCATTATTTTTTAGGTCATGGGTATTGTTAATTATCAGGATATTTTTCAATTCTTGCAAGGCACGGCGTGATTTGCTGACATCATTTGCATGACTCAATATATTATTGACACTATCATTACCATCATTACCATCATTATCAATATCATCAATGCGGAAACTGTTGCTTCGGCTCCATCCACCAGGAATAGATACATCATCATCATTGAACAACAAATCATCTTCTTTCAAATCAGCTTTGGAAAGATTATTACTAACGGGCGAGAAGATTTTTCCCGTTGCTGCTTTTCTATAAGTGTTAAGTAAATCTGTTTGAGAAATGTTTCTGCTTGCATCCTCAGCGCCCACTGGAGTAAGGTTGCAGTTTGAGTCCACCACTGAGTCATTATTGTTTGTTACTGATGCCATTATACTGTTGTTGATGTTGTTATTTAGACCAATGCGTACTGTCATACTGTCATTTGCTATTTCAGCTAGATTGTATTTTTGATAGTATTACTCTCCAGTTTTTTGGTCAACTCGTGTTACCTTTTTTATTTTTTTTTTTATTTTTTTTATTTTGAATACCGGGGATATTTAGTCTGAAACTGGCAATTTATTGGGTAGAATGGCTGACTCGACTGCACTGTGCACCAGATCAAAGTCATGTTTGTAAATAGATTCACTGCTCATCAATTTGTAAACAAAAACAAAAACTGAATTTATATGATCATGTGATGTATTAATCGTGCACGAACCTCAATGAGGAGGTTCCATGTTACTGGGTCATTTCGTAGGGTTATAGCTGAAAACTATAGGCATAGGTATTACATGATGATAAGACTCAGAAATGATGAGGCTTGCAATCAGAATGTAGGCGAGTTAAATAGACACTTTTTTACAAGCTTCGGCTCTTTATCAATCTCCGCAACACTACTGTACTAAGTAGCTCAAATATGTAAATATAAATGTAAATATAATAATAAATTATTCCAATCTATAAGTCTGTAAACTCAATCAAGCATTCTAAAAATCCTAATAAAAAAATAATGATAAGAAAAAAAAAGTTCAATAAATAAATGGGTGTTTTTAGCTAAGATGTTGCTGCTGTGAGGGCAAAAAATTCTATAGCATCAGTTTGTCTTATCCATCACTACTATTTTACACGTCAAAAGCGCCTGCCTCTTCAACAGCCTCAGTTTTCTCGGCTTCTTCATCTCTCTTGTGATGGTTTTTAATCTCTTTAACAATTGCATTAAACAACCCATTGAGACTCTTATCCTGAACTCCATCGGCCTCAGCCTCACTGACCCCTTCATCTCTCTTGTGATGGTTTCTAATCTCTTTAACAATTGCATTAAACAACCCATTGAGACTCTTATCTTGTACGCCATCATCTGAGCTTGAGCTTGAAGAAATAGTTGTACCTTTACTTATACCGTCTCTCTTTGACACTTTGACTGCTTCTGATTGAAGCTGCTGAAGTTCAGTTTCCAAGTCTCTTATGGTAATTTGAAGCTGTTGCTTTGGGGCTAATCCTTCACTAGTGGTGGAAACAGCACTACTAGGTTCATTTTGGGTGGCCACTGGTGCAGCACTGGTAAGGCCTGTTAAGGCAATGAAAGGGACCAAGTATTTGATATCAAAAAGCATATTGAAATAATAGAAATGTTGTAGTTGGGAGATTTTTGTTTAATGTGGAGCCGTTTGTACAAAAAAAGCTGCAATGTTTTTTTGCTTTCTTTTTGTTATAAGTTGATAAAAGATTGTCAAATGGAAAAGCCTCGGATTGGCATCCAATTTATATCCTTGATCACTTGTAATTATTTGATAAACTCTGCAATCTACAGCAAGAAATGGATGCTCCAAAATTTAGTAGCCAAGAAGCTGACGTTATTCATTACCAAAGAATAAGTCAATGACAACCTATAGACCCACCGCATCATCTTCACGCTTTATGATTGTCTCTCTATAGTGTGAGTTGTTAGTAAGTTGCTTTTTCAAGACCAAGTCATAATGTCAGAAATTTATTGACATCATTCATTGGTATATCATACCATGCATTGGTACTACAAATTGATTCTTAGCTTGAATGCAGCATTTGGCTGCCGTTATTGTCAGTCGGGCACAATAGCGCCACCTGCAGAAAATCGAGCTACCCCAGACAAGTAGCGGCATTTTGACAACTAAGAAGCTGTAGAAAAAAAAATACCACTTTACCATCCATTTTGAGCTAAGTGCATTGCTCGAGATGATTTTTTGGAAACTAATGAACCATTTGGGAGTACTGTAAATACTTATAATTAACATTAACTTTAATTCTTGGATTCCAGGGCAGAATTCAGTAGGATAATTGGTTGGTTTCGTAAATGACACGATCTGCGGCCCATCGTAGGAGCGGTGCATTTGGTAAATAATTGATTCCATGAAGTTTTCGGGCAATCAATTATCAAAGTAGCTCTTTTGCAACTGGTTAGAGCCATTTGGGTGCGTGCCTTTGTGAGTGAGTACTTTCAACTTCCACTGTTGCTCCTGCTGTATGCAGTACACTGTGAAAAAAAGTATTACCATATTAAAAGCCTATCACCAAGACTCAGTATCTTTCAAATACATAATTCAACAAGTTTCCACGTAAGATTGTCCTTTATCTAAATACCTACTTGATGATAGACTACCTGCCTACATAGTGCAAAGCGTCCCATAATATCGTCACACTCATGTTTTTACATAATACTTACAAGCTATACAGTTATTACCATGTTTTTTCGGGATGCCATTAGGACTGAAATCCCATCATTGAAACTTTTTTGCATGTTTGAGTTTCTCTTGCAATGGGTTTACCTTCTTTTTTCTCACCACAAAGAAAATCAACACTGAAGAGACAAGAGCTAAAGAGTACCAAGTAACCATATACTCTAAATGATTGTTTCTCAAATTAACTTCAGGGACAGCCCCAATTGGTACACCGTTTCTGATAAACTGACCTTTTGTAAATTCATGATATTCCTGATTTTCAATGACTTTTTGTTTTGATATTGTAGCTTTTTCGCCTTCTTTCTTTGATCCGTTCAACCAAAAATTCCATAATAATCCTTTTCCTCTTGTTGTTGCTGCACCATTGTCTTGACTTCTTGCAACTATCTTGTAAGGTTTATCAGTCATATCTTCAAGCTGTTGGAAATACACTGGGTAAGAATCAGTTCTCCTAGCCATATCTTGAACATCAGCATATACAAGAAGTCTAATATCCTTTTCGTTTTCTAATGCTAGATTACCAGGCTTAACTTTTCTTCTAAGGGTACAAATAATTTCAACTTCATTCATTGGTAATGACAATTCACTAAGCTTACCAGCAAACCTGCTTTGCGGAGTGATATTTTTTTCACTCACAAAGCCTCGTTCAACCATGACTTTTTTACCCTTGTTTGGTCCGTCACTGGTTATCACAAATGGTGCGTATATGTAGTATCCTTTAACATCATCATTGATTCTAGGACCAACAAACAATTCCTCTTCATGGACAAACTTGCCACGTAATTTGTATTTTGTGAATTCCAAATTGTCTTCCAACTCCGCAAAGGCCTCGAGATCTTGTTTGTCCTTTGGTATAACTATCTTGGAAACATCCAATGGAGGAGCATTAAGTCTGTCTTTGAGCTTGTAAATCAACTCTTTTTTCCAGTGAAGTCTGCGGTATTGCCAATTGCCTAAGCGGAAACATAGTAGGGGCATCAATATCATGAGTCCCAAGACAATAATGTTTTTTATTTTTTTGCTTCTGTCCTCACTGTTATTATTAGACTCATTGATATTTACCGCTTTAAGATCTGTAGAGTAGTGCCTTTGGCTGAGTTGCAAACCCGATCTGGCTGTGAGTATAGAGGTTATGGTGGCATGGCGGATAGCTGGTGCCTGGTTAGCATTGACAAGGGAACGCCTGGACAAAGCCAGCACTCCGGCCCTTTGCAATGCTTGAAGTGATCTGAAGGCGAACATGGGATTACGAGACAATGTTCAATCTGTCACCTATATACTCGTCTCTGCCATTTATTCCTTCTCTTCCATTTCCACCATACATGATATCACTCGATCTATATGATCGCTTTCTCCTGCTGCTGTTACTGCAGGCGGGGGGCTTCCACCGTTACCCCACTCATAAAATACCACAAAGCGCTATCATGCACTACATAGCATTACAATGCGGGTTCAAGTGCACACCACGGTATTTGCGCATAAGAGCGCCAGTGCAAATCGAGTTTACAAACAATTACATAATCCCACATATTTCTCTTTTCTTTTTCTTATATAAGCAGATTTGGAACGCTGGAGTTTCTTTTTCCTTTTTCTTTTTTTTCTTTAACAAAACAACAGACCTCGTGACCGCCATAGTTAAAGTCAGAACTGTGAGAAATCGGCCGCGGGCAAAAATTTGTCTGCGAGCGAGAGGGAAACTGGAGCGAGCGCTGAGCGGAATTGTAAATTGTAAATTGTAAATTGTGGTTGGTGATGATCGTTCATCGCAGTTAAATTTGCCCGTTGCTCCTCTGCTTCTGTTCATCTTTCTTGCCCCATCCCATACTATCCCACCTGGTATCTTACCCATCTCAGGATACCGCCCTCACATACAGCACTTTCAAAGTAAGTATTCCATTTTAGCTATTTCAACAGACTCTTGTCGCCTCATTTTCCCCTTGGCGCTGTTTTGCTCTTATCGTTTGACTGTTTCCTCCTCTGCGCTGTGTTTGACCTTGTGGCCAATTTCCCGTATATACAAGATATACCACTTGGGCTGGATTTGTAATCCACCACTTACCACTTCACAAACAACGTTTGCCTCTGTTTTTCACTCGTCTTCACCGTTTATTCATTTTCTCAGCCAAGGCAACACCATTAGACATTATTTGTAATCCTCCTTTTCTGTGTTGTCTCCTGTTGTTTTACTCGGTATCCGCCCCTTTTTTTCCGGATAAACAACCTGTTACAAATTCTTATTTGCATTCACTTTTTTTTGCCTTATCCTTGTTCTGTTGTCTTTTTGGGTAATAGTTTCTGTTACTAACACATCTCCAAGACTTTATCATCTCCTTGAACGACTCAACTTGTGTATATACACCATAGTACAAAGGAGGTAATCAAATTATTACAAACACCTTACACACTCAAAACCTTTTACGACCTTAAAAACAACAATAATCAACAATGTCTGTCGCTAGTGGCGCTGCTTCTGTTTTGTTTAGGCAATTTAGAGAACTAACCGATGCCAAAAAAGGCATACCATCTTTTCATATTGAGTTGGAAAACAACAACATTTTCCTTTGGAATGTTGGTGTTATGGTTTTAAATGATGACTCCATTTATCATGGTGGTTATTTCAAAGCTCAAATGAAGTTTCCAAGCGATTTCCCATACTCTCCTCCAAGTTTTAGATTCACTCCTCCTATTTATCATCCAAATGTTTACAAGGATGGCAAACTTTGTATAAGTATTTTGCATCCTGCTGGTGACCCAACTACAGATGAGCCGGATGCAGAAACGTGGTCCCCAGTTCAAACTGTAGAGACTGTTCTTATTTCCATTATTTCTCTTTTAGAAGATCCTAATATTAACTCTCCAGCAAATGTTGATGCTGCTGTTGATTGGAGAAAAAACAGAAAAGCTTATAATGCAAAAGTTAAGGCAGAAGTGGAAAGAAGTAAACAGGATATACCAGAAGATTTTGTTATGCCAACTGCAAAGACGGCTTATAGCTCGTCAACCCCACATAATGATCAAAACGATACCATAGATGAAAACTTTTGGTATGATTCAGAACAGAGTTACGATGAAGATTCATTGATGGAAGACTTTGAGGAAGAAGAAGACGGGCAATTTGAAGAAGATGACGAAGAGGACATTTCATCCAATACTGATTGCGAAAACAAGTGAAACAGATAGGCGCCCTTCTAGTCGCTCTTCAATCCACTTAATTTCGAAGGACGGAAAGCTAGCTTGATCATTGTCAGGTTTTCTTTGTTCTTATTTCTTTGTTCTAATCTTCTTTTGCCTTTTACTTCTGTTTACATTTTACATTCCTATTTGTTTTATTCAGAATTTCTGTACAATACGCTCATATTAATGGTTTTATTTTTCGTCCTTCCGAAATAAGGTGTCTAAATATGTGGAATATGGTTTTTTTTTCTGTTGTTTATTGTGCCCAATGGTGGTGCTATCACTCTTATGCATTACGTTTTTTCATTTTTCTAGTTTTATTTCTGTTTCAATTTTTAGTTGCTCCAATATTATTACTACCTTACTTTATATCTTATTTTATCTTTTTACCATTTTACTCACCCCATTTATTTTTTTATCTTATCCTGAATCTTAAAATTTTTTAATCTCACATTGCTTTTGCGTCATTTATTTTTTATTTTTATTTTTATTTTTATTTTTATTTTTTTAAGCTTCTTTTCCATATGAATGTTTCTGCCTGTTGTTAAACGCATGTCCATCTCTGAAATATTAGATTTATTCTATTGATACTCAAGTAAGTTTGGCATGCAGTTGGTATAACTTTGCTCTCTCCTGGGATATTGACGTTGAAAGAGACGCCAATTCCATGCTCCGAGTATACATATCCAAGTATACGGTTTATGCGTATTACCGCATAGTGACACATACTAACGCTCAAAATCATACAAAAAAGGTCCCAATTGGAAGTACCAAATTGACGGGATACATTACATAATACAATGATACTAGTATTACATACGCATATGAGGCACGCGATCCTGTTCACGTGCCTCAGTGGGGCCCTGAGTCCCAGAGCTGTTGCTCGAACGTTGAGACCTTGTGGGATCTTCTGATGTATTATTAGAACTCTTATTGTTTCTAGGCATATCAAATCAAGTTGTGTATTAGAATAGTTTTGTAACAATAATTAATGAAGCCAGGTCCCGCAGTCCAACCCCCAAGTACGATGTTGAAGAAGAGTATTGTATTTTGTATTATAATAATAATAAGGTAGGGCTTGTTAGGTCCTGAGTATTATTATTATTATTATCGTTAACTGTTATTTGTAGTCATTTTTTGGATATTCTTCGATATCTTTATATTCCGATTATTATGATAATTATTGTTATTGTGGTCTTTCAGTTATCTTTATAACTCCTTCAGTTGTCCTTCATTCGTACTTGTCCTGTCTTCTGTATTTCTATTTATAAATATTATCTGCTTTTGTGTTAGTTATGCATGTAGACACAACACATCACCGTCATGACTTTTACACCGTAGTATTGGTACACGGCCATTCCGCTCAGCATAAACACACACGAAGTTGGTGTCAGCTGACCCCATAATTGGGCTCTCTTTCTCCTTCTACTTACAGAATGAGAGGACTAACCACCAGGGTACAGGGCAAGAAGACTAACGGCGCCGCAATGCTCTCAACCAAAACGTCACCGGGGACAATTAAAAGCAAGACGCCATCGCCCGATATTGTGTTCAGTTTCACCAAAAGACAAATCAACCCAGATCAGATCAGATCAGATCAATTATACCCACTACAAAACATCCCAACAACAAAAACTGCTTTATCATCATAGACAAAATACCACTATTTCTTATGTTTGACTCGTTGGAAAATCAACAGGGCTGGATATTGACGCTTGCCGCGTCTTTAATGTGCTTTATTGGTTGTGCAGTTATATACATTGATCTTCTTTATTCCAAATTATTACCTAAGGTTGCGGCAACTTATCCATTTAGTATTAGCAGTGATGGCAAATTTTTGATTTCATGTCTAGCACTATCCTCGGGCTCCTTGTTGTTCACTTCATTGACCAAGTTATTGCCTCATGCTTCTGATTATTTGGCATCTAATGATTATTTAGCTGAACATACTAAACTTTTGAATGTTTTGTTGTTGCTGTCTTTTCTTGTCGGTATTGGTATATTTGCTGGATTAAATGCAGTAATTCATCATTTCACTAGCGAAAGTATTATTCATTGTTCTCATGATGACCATGAGAATAAAAGTGATGGCAATGATGAACTGGCTGCCAATGAAAATAATAGTGACGATAGCTTGCGTCGCCTGCATTCGCATTCTCGAAGTATTAGCATCTCTGATAGAAAGTACGATTCAAAAACCGGTTCAAAAGGCGGTGATGATTATGATGAAGAATCAGCAATTGAAAACAGTAATAGTGCAAAACATTATTACAATAATAATAATAGCTATAGTCCAAGAAAACAGCTTGCTTCTAGTGTTGGGTCTTCATTCAATGATGATCCTCAAAAGACTACACATACAATTGCTGAAGACTTTGACCACCACCACCACCACCACCACCACCACAACAACAACAACAACAGCAGTAGCAGCAGTAGCAACAGCGAATATCAGAAAACTAGTGGTGGCCTTGCGCAATTAACGGAACATGAAGATGAAGACGGTAATAATGAACCAACTGAAGAAACTCCGTTGATTGTATCTATGGAAAACCCTACGGTTAGCGATATCCATGATGATCATGGCAATAAATCAGATTTGAAAAAAATTGAAACTCTGCGTGGTTCAGTCATCAAATATAATGAATTGCAATCATTTAATGCATTGAAATACCTAAAGCATCCATTTTCTAAAAAATCACAAAAGCTATCTCTTGTGGCTTACTCTCCAAGCGACAAGTTAGATTTCGGCAACTTAGATCAACAACAACAACAACAGCTGCAAAGAGTAGATTTTAAAACTAAAGGACGGACAAACAGTAGCGGTACTGAAGTTATGTCAATTGATCAGTTAATGCTTGTGGATGAAGACCATTTACAACAACATCAATTACATAAAAATGATCATAAACACAAACATATTGAAACTTCAGTATCCAAGTTATTCTCCATTGGGATACAAACAACATTAGCCATTTCATTGCATAAGTTCCCTGAAGGGTTCATTTATTACGCAACTTCAAAAATCGACCAAAGTTTGAGTTTAAATATTTTTTTATCCCTAGCTATCCACAATATTGCTGAGGGTTTCAGCATGACCGTACCATTATACTTAGCCATGAATTCAAGATTCAAAGCAATCTTAATCACTGGGATTTTAGGATCTTTTTCACAACCTTTGGGCGCCCTATTAGCATTAATGGTGCTACCAAAGGATCCTAATGAGATTGATGAGAATCAAATCAACTTGGTGTTTGGATGCTTGATGAGTTTGACTAGTGGGTTCTTGACAATTATTGGATTACAAATGTTAATTTCAAGTCTTGGGTTTGGGGGTAGTTCAACATTAGTCACTTTTTGGGTGATTTTTGGAATCTCGGTGATTTGTTTCACAAACGCGTTGACTGGAAGCTTGTTGTGAATGAAATGGGGGACTTTATTTTTGCACTTTGTTTCTTTTTTTTTTT